>LSQX01011017.1_pt1 | contig 89962 bp, 64 predicted proteins | sample 654561 | NCBI WGS metagenome assembly LSQX01 (sample SAMN04489861, study PRJNA283612) | anaerobic digester metagenome | isolation source: 4 biogas reactors fed with cattle manure at either 37C or 55C with and... | place: Denmark: Kongens Lyngby | collected 2014 | reverse complement strand
GCTGGGTTCCGGGAACTGACCATGCTTCAATAGCAACTGAAGCAAAAGTGGTGGCAAAACTGAAGAGTGAAGGTATTGAAAAAAGAGATATTTCCAGGAAAGAGTTTCTCGATCATGCCTGGGAATGGACTCATAAACACGGAGGTATTATACTTGAACAGTTGAAGAAGCTTGGTGCTTCATGCGATTGGGACAGGACTCTTTTTACAATGGATCAGGAAAGATACGATTCAGTCATTAGGGTATTTGTAGAGCTTTATAATAAGGGGCTTATTTACAGAGGAGTCAGGATGGTAAACTGGGATCCCCAGGCACGCACAGCTGTATCTGATGAAGAGGTGTACTTTACTGAGGAACAATCAAAGCTTTATTATGTAAGATACAGGATTGCAGGAGAAAATGATTATGTAGTTGTTGCGACAACCCGCCCCGAAACAATTCTGGGAGATACTGCCTTATGTGCCAATCCGGCCGATTCAAGATATGAACATCTTAAAGGGAAGAAGGTAATAGTACCAATGGCAAACAGGGAAGTGCCCTTTATTTTTGATGATTATGTTGATATGGAGTTTGGTACGGGCTGTCTTAAGATAACTCCTGCCCACGACGTGAATGATTATGAGATAGGGATTCGTCATAATCTGGAGTCAATAGATATTTTCAACGATGATGGTACAATAATAAATGATGCCCCCATGTTTTCAGGGGTTGACAGGTTCGCGGCCAAAGACATGGCAGAAGAGGAACTCCGGAGGACAGGCAATCTTGAAAAAGTTATTCCCTACAGGAACAAGGTAGGACGTTCAGAACGTACGCATATTATTATTGAACCCAGGCTTTCAACCCAATGGTTTCTCAAAATGGAGGATATTTCAAAACCTGCTCTTAATGCTGTCCTTAATGGAGATGTCCACCTGCATCCATCAAAATTCAGGAATCTTTACCGTCACTGGATGGAGAATGTACATGACTGGTGTATAAGCCGTCAGCTTTGGTGGGGCCACAGGATTCCTGCATGGTATTATGGGAATAATGAAATAGTTGTGGCAGAGAATTTACAGGATGCACTTGAAAAAGCCAGGGAAAAGAGCGGCAACACCACCCTTAGCGAAAGCGATTTACGGCAGGATGAAGATGTTCTTGACACCTGGTTTTCATCATGGTTATGGCCTCTTACATCTTTTAACGGTATCATGAAACCAGGGAATAAGGATATTAATTATTATTATCCCACGAATGATCTTATTACTGCACCTGAAATACTCTTTTTCTGGGTAGCCAGAATGATTATTGCCGGTTATGAATTTAAAGGAGAAAAACCCTTTCATAATGTTTATCTGACAGGACTGGTACGTGATCAGCAAAGGAGAAAAATGTCGAAATCTCTGGGAAATTCGCCGGAGCCTCTTGATCTTATCGCAAAGTATGGCGCAGACGGGGTAAGAGTGGGGATGTTGCTTTGTTCACCTGCAGGGAATGATCTTCTTTATGATGATACTCTTCCTGAACAGGGAAGAAATTTTGCAAATAAGATATGGAATGCTTTCAGGCTGGTGAAAAGCTGGGATGTGGATGATACTGCTGAACAGCCTGTTTCCTCAGCTGCTGCTGTCCGATGGATGGAAGAAATTCTTACAAAAGGCATAGGCGAGGTTGATTCTAATTTCCGGAAATTCCGGATATCAGAAGCTCTGATGAATGTATACAAACTATTCTGGGATGAATTTTCGGGATGGTATCTCGAAATCATTAAACCTGAATATAAAAAACCTGTAGACAGGAAAACCTTTGATGCCACTCTTGTCTTTTTCGATAAACTGCTTAAAATAATACATCCATTTATGCCTTTTATTACCGAGGAAATATGGCAGCTTATTGATGAGAGGAAAGATGGTGAAAGTATTATGATAAGCAGACTGCCTGAAATAAGAAAATATAACAAAGATATTACCGGAAGATTTGAACTGATAAAAGAGACGGTTACAGCAATCAGGAGCATAAGAAAGGAGAGAGATCTGAATAATAAAGATAAACACATTCTTTGTATCAGAGCTGATGAAAAGAGTGCTGATCATGAATTTCTTCCTGTTGTTACACGCTTATGCAATCTGGATCATATTAAGTTTGTTGACAGCAAACAGGAGGAGGCAGCTTCTTTTATGATAGGGACCGTTGAATATTTTATTCCCTTGGGAGATAAAATGGATATTGAGGCTGAAGCAAAAAAAATAAGTAATGAACTGAAGTATTACAGGGGTTTTCTACTAAGTGTAGAGAAGAAGCTTGGGAATGAGAATTTTGTAAAGAATGCTCCGGAAAAAATACTGGACATGGAAAAGAAAAAGAAAAATGATGCTGAAACGAAGATCAGTTCACTTGAAAACAGGCTTAAAGAGATCGGGATGTCTTAAGGTTGCAATTTTCTAAGGATATAATTATCATCAACTTCTACGACTTCCCAGTTATTGTTAAGTATCAGATCCCAACCTTCTCCTTCATAATGGTTTCTGCCAGCCTTGTAACCTTTTGCCGTGACACGAAGGAAGGTGAAGTTACTTGAGATAAGACAACCTCCTTTGGTAACTGTCAGTTTTCCCCAGTTGTCGGATATACGAATTTTATGATACAGGGTGCCGTTTGGTCCCAGAGGTTGAATATCTTCCGGATTGAAGTCGAAGTATGGACTTTCCAGTTCGATATATACGACAGGTTTTTCAACGAAAGTATTGATCTGTTTGTGAATATACTCTTTTATATCTGCATCTCTCTGGTTTTCTTCTTCACGGATTTTATCAATATCATAATTGATAGCCAGACTTCCGGCTACATCACGGCACAGTTCGGGCAACTGGATGTCGTACAGATTCATTACCAGTTCTCCCAGGTTAACATTTTCCGACTGTATAGTTGTGAAATCAAACCCCTTCATATACAGAAGAGTTGCATATAAGGTTCCCTGTACTGTTCCGTAAGATCTGGAATATGATTCATAGGAGTAAACTCTGTCGAGATATTCTGTCAAACGTGTATTAAATTCTTCCTGTGATTCTGTCCCAAGAAGTAAAGAAGTAAAAAATGCCAGACCCTCATATGTTTCAAATCTGTCAGAATAATCGCTGTAGTCCTGATAGAACTCCCGCCGGGCTCCTCTGAATACAAGGGCATCCCGTATGCCTAGCAGTTGTTCCTGCCCTTCCGATGAGATAGCTTTTCTGAGAGCATTCCATTCAAGTTTTGTCCATATTCTGGCATTCCTTTCTTCCATAAAAGGAGAATTACATTCATGGTTGGAAGTGGTGAAATAGCCTGATGCTTTCTGATGCCGGTGATAGAGACTGTGCAGACCTCGTGAGATAATTCTGTATTGGTTTTCCTCCGAGGGAAGAGCCGACATTGCAAAAAAGGTGCCCCCGAAAGTAATGGCCGTATTATTGATAATTAATTCATTGGGATAATTACCAGTATAAATGCCGTTTTTTTCTTTTAGATTGCCCTCCTGATCGGGTTGATTGGCCAGAATTTTCCGTGTCCCCCTGTCGACATACATTAATGGGCCGTAGAGATTGGTTCCCCATAATTCCCCATTATCCTCTTCACATATAGCCTTAATCCTGTCAAAAATATGCTTCGCTCTTTCCGGAGTAAAATACGTGTTTTCAGTTTTTTCCTTACAGGCAGCAAGAAGCAAAAGGATAGAAAAAAATATAAATTTTTTCATTAAATGATTTTTTGCAGCACCAAAAATATGAAAAAAATAATAAATAACTTTAATGCGATGTCAGAGGTATAATATAAGTTGTTGCTAAATTTTTCATGAAGCCAGGGAGACTTTAAAAAGTTATATGTTTTTAAACAGCATTTAAGCTCATATCCAGACTTTTTATCTGATGAGTTAGAGCTCCTACCGATATAAAATCAACTCCGCATTCAGCATAATCCCTAAGGGTGTCAAGGGTGATCCCTCCGGAAGACTCTGTTTCATATCTTCCATTTATCATCCTTATAGCTGTCCGGGTATCTTCAAGGTTGAAATTATCAAGCATGATCCTGTCTATACCTCCGATCGAAAGAATTGTCTGTACGTCATCAATATTCCTTGCTTCAATCTCTATTTTAAGATCTATTTTATTTGATTTCAGATATTCCTGTGTTTTTTTTATGGCTTTTTCTATTCCACCAGCATAAAAGATGTGATTATCTTTTAACATTATCATATCAAAAAGTCCTGTCCTGTGATTAAATCCTCCTCCTATTCTCACAGCCTCCTTTTCGAGAAACCTTATGCCCGGAGTTGTCTTTCGTGTATCCAGTATCCTGGTTTTAAGACCACTAAGGCGCATGGCATATTTATTGGTTGTAGTAGCTATGCCGCTCATTCTCTGCAGTATGTTGAGTACCAGCCTTTCCGATTTAAGGATTGATTGTTGCCTGCCTGAAACAGTAAATGCAATATTCCCGTGTTCAATTTTTTCACCGTCATGGATCAGGATATTACAAATAAGATCTTTGTCGACAACATTAAAAACCTCTTTGGCTATTTCTGTCCCGGCCAGAATGCCCGTATCCTTGATGAGGAGACTGGCTTTGCCTTCTGCATACACAGGAATACAGGCCAGAGATGAATGGTCTCCGTCCCCGACATCTTCATTTATACTTCTCAGGATAAAATCCCGGAGAATGTCAGTCTGCATTTTCTCGTTCTATACGTATAAGATGAATGAGCAAATCTTCTTCTACCTTCTTAAGAAGAAAATATATCCTGAAATCACCCTTACCGGTTTTAAGTATACCAATAGCATACCGTGCATCATTTTTAGCTCCCTGATGACGTATGATGAAATCTTCCACCGGGTAATCAGCAAAAAAATCTTTCAGGACAGCCTCAGCAACATTCCTTTTGTAGAAGTCAGCATTCTCAAGAAGCAACAGCTCAACAGTCGAATTCATATACTTTGTAAGCTCAACTGCATTGCCCGCTTTGAAAGCAACCGAAATACCCTCTGGTATACGGGGTGTTTCCTGTGCAGTAAGAAAAAAATAGTTGAATAACAGAAGAATTACAGGAAAAATACTTTTTAATCTCATTATTTATGTTTTTTGGGGACTTTCATATTCTCTACAATACAAATTTAACTATTTTCCCATAATAAAGGGATAATGTTCATCCCAACCAGTATATTTATAATTGTATGAGCACATTTTTAATTATATTTTTGCAGATATGTATAAGCATAAAAGTACTTACAAAAGTCGCGCCATAATTTATGAAAATTGCATTATTGCAAACAGGTAAGACAACAGAACAGTATATTGTTTCAGGCGTAGATACATATTCACAAAGAATTAAAAGATATACGGCTTTTGAGATAATCACTATTCCGGCAATAAGGAATAACAGGAATATGCCGTTAGTGGAGCAAAAGGACAAAGAAGGGAAAAAGATAATTGAATCAGCCGGAAAGAATGACTATATTGTTCTGCTTGATGAAGCAGGTGCACAAATGAATACTAGTGAATTTGCAGGATGGCTGGAAAGGCAGATGATGTATCAGACCAGAAGGATTTTATTTGTTATCGGTGGTCCCTGGGGTTTTTCGGGAGATGTCTATAAGATCTCTGATATGAAATTATCTCTGTCCAAGATGACTTTTTCGCACCAGATGGTACGGTTATTGTTTGCTGAACAACTTTACAGGGCATTTACAATCATTAAGGGTGAACCCTATCACCATGATTAAAACTTATATCCACTCAATGAGCAGAGAGAGACGCTCCGGATTATTACTTTTTATACTTACAGTATTCCTTATTCTGGCTTCATTGGGAGCTGAATCCTTCTATTTAAGCGACTTCGAATACCGTTTGATGACTAAAAGATTCAACAGGAAACTGCAGGAAAAGGAAAGAATAATGAAGGATTGTCTCGAAAAGTTACGACCTGTTCCTGGTCAGGAAGAGACTCCCGGGCCAATATCAGGCAGGAGTATTTCTTCTTTAGCTGCAAGAGAAGGAATAACAATACTTGAATATATTGATCAAAATCTTGTTTATTGGTCTGACAACGATTTTGATGTTCCCGGATTACCAGGGGATTCATTATTCAATAATCCTGTTGTTTTCATTCAAAACGGATGGTTTATTCATGACAGGATAAAAACTGGGAATCATGAACTGATTGGCCTTGTAAGGATCAGAAGCGTCTACAGTTATGAGAATGACATTGTAAGAAGTGGCTTCGTGAAAGATTTCAGGGTGCCTGAAAGCGTTATGCTGAATGTACATCCGGGTGAAGAAGAATACAAGGTGTACAATAATGCAGGTGTTTTTCTTTTCTCTCTTGACTTTCCGGAAACAAAAAGCAATACTCTTCTCATAATAGTGCCTCTTATCCTATGGGCAATGGTACTGGTCTCAATTATTATGTTAATGTTGTCGCAGACAAAAAGACCGCAAAGATCATGGAAAGGAGTGAAGGCATTAGTGACTTCTGCTCTGCTCTTTTCAATTATTTATCTGGTGGTTCTATATTTCAAAGTGCCGGAGGTCTTTTTACGGACAGAATTATTTTCACCATATGTTTTTTCACTTAACAGTATCATCCCCTCACTGGGACATCTGTTCCTTTTTAGCATTTTTTGCGCAGTTCTTTCCTATATTTTTTATGTTTGCTTTCCACTGCCTGTAAAGCAGACTGACAGTCAGAAAAAATTATGTACTATGAGGGCAGTATTATTCATCCTGGGTGCCCTCCTTCTGAGTATGATGCATCGTATCTTTACCCAGTTGGTCCTTGATTCAAATATTAATTTCGAGACCTATAAGGTGTTGAAAATAAGCGCATTAAGTATTATAGGGTATGTGTCTGTTTTTCTTTTGTTATTAGTCCCTCTGTTTATCATTCTTAAAGTATTCAGGAATACCGGTGATGTAAAACTGAAAACAACTGTAATATCTGTTATCCCTTCTTTTCTGATTATTCTTTTCTTTTGCGGTAGTAGCATAGTGTCATTTCTGATAGTAGCTCTTTTGTTTACGGGACTTATATCATTGAGATGGTTTCTTGGAAAGAGGAAGATAAATATTTTTAATTCTACAGTATTATTTTCATTTCTCTTTGGATTATATTCACTGTATGTAATAGCAATAAACTCTGAAAAAAAGACAAATGAAAACATAAAGGTGCAGGCTCTTTCGCTGTCGACTGAAAATGATCCTTCAGCTGAGCATCTGTTGCTGGATATGTGGCCTTTGATGACAAGTGATACAGTACTGTATAACATGATGGTTGCTGAAGATTTCAACCGGAGTCAGGATGATGTCAATATGATAACTGACTACCTTACCTCAGCGTATTTTACAGGTTACTGGGCTAATTATAATATCAATTTTGTTCTCTGCCGCGAAAATCAGTTATTGAAGATTGGTTCCGGAGAAGATGATTGGGATAATTGCTTCGATTTTTTCAACGGACGGACAGCTAAATACGGGCACAGGCTAACCGGCACAAACTTTTATTTTATTGATAATCTTGGTGGGAGATCATACTATATAGGTGTTTTAAATTTCAGTAAAGACCTGAATACAATACATGGTTTATTTATAGAATTATACAGCGACATTAATGTCTTTCAGCCCGGATATTCAGAGCTTCTTATAGATAAAAAATTCGATGACTTTTCTGGTCTGAAAAACTACTCATTCGCCAAATATATAAATGGCCTTGTTGTATTGAGTTCAGGAGATTTTGCCTTCAATAAGACAGATGATGAATATATTGAAGAGAATACTGATTACAGGATATTTGAATCGGGAAAATACAAGCATGTTGCATACAAAAACGGCAATACTACAGTTGTAATAAGCAGACAATCACTTAATACAGGTAACCTTTTAATATCATTTGCCTATCTTTTCACTTTCCTTTTGCTTCTTGGAAATATTTTTGTCCTTCTTGTAAACAGACCCTCGATAAATAGAAGTCTGAGCCTTAATTTCCGTCAAAAACTTCAGTTGTCTTACATTGGAATCCTGTTGTTCTCATTCATTCTTATCGGAGTAATGGTCGCTCTTTTTACTGTAAATGAATACAGATCGAAACACTATGAAAATATTAAAGAAAAGCTCAATTCGATAAATATTGAACTGGAAAACAAAATATCGGAAGACATGTTGCTTTATCCTGTTAACGGTTCAGGTACCAGTCAGCCACTTAATGAACTTCTCGTTGATCTTTCAAATATCTTCAATACCGACATTAATATATATAATCTTAACGGTTTTCTTACAGCCACCTCCCGTCCGGAAATATATTATCGTAATCTTACCAGCCGCAGGATGGATATGACGGCTTTCAGGAATGTTTCCGATTTTACCAGAACAGAGTTCTTCCAGACAGAACAGATGGGAAACATGAAATATATATCGGTTTATATGCCTTTATACAGTGAAGATTACAGAATACAGGCATTTCTTAACCTGCCTTATTTCAGGATGCAGAGTGCGTTAGCTACAGAGATATCAAATCTGATTGTTGCCATAATAAATTTCACTTTACTTCTTATCCTGATCACTATGGGACTTGCCGTCATTATCAGCGGAACTCTCACTTCACCACTTACAATGTTAAGTAAAGGGCTCGCTTCCGTGAGACTTGGAGAAAAGAGTGAACATCTGTATTACAGCGGGAAGGATGAAATAGGAGATATGGTCAGACAATATAACAGAATGGTTGATGAACTTGAAGAGAGCACTCATAAGCTTGCCTCCACAGAACGTGAATATGCCTGGAGAGAAATGGCCAAGCAGGTAGCCCATGAGATAAAAAACCCTCTTACTCCAATGAAGCTGAATGTTCAGCAACTACTTAAATCGTGGAAGGATAATCCTTCCGGTTTTGGGGAGAAGCTACAGATTTTTGTCAGAAACCAGATTGAATATATTGATAATCTCTCACTTATTGCTTCAGCTTTTTCTTCTTTTGCCAAGATGCCCGGCTCAAATCCCGTAGTAATGAGTTTGAAAGAACAGATTAACACCACTCTTGAACTTTTCCGTAATACAGAAAATATAACATTTATACTAAACTGGCCTTCGGAAAATGATGCGCTTATTTATGCCGACAAAGAACAGGTTAACGGTATTTTCTCTAACCTTATAAAAAACAGCATACAGGCAATACCGCAGGGACGGAAAGGGTATGTTAGTGTATCTGCTGAAATTACAGGTACACGAGTCAGGGTGTCGGTTGTTGATAATGGGTCTGGAATACCGGAAAATCTTAGAGGAAGAATGTTTACCCCCAACTTTACCACAAAATCATCAGGGACAGGTCTGGGCTTATCAATTGTTAAAAAATATGTTGAAGCTGCAAATGGAAAGATATGGTTTGAATCAAAGACTGATGAAGGGACAACTTTTTTCGTGGAATTTCCGTTGAAGTCTGTTGTCGGGCAAGCAGGAAAAGACATGGCAGACTGATTCAGTTTTGTTTTAACAATTATTAGTATATTAGCATTTCATTACAGGTTGTTGATGACCCGAAAACTATCAGACCACTTGAGATTTCTTATTCTGTGCCTTATTTTACTAACAGGATATAGTATTACTGTATTTTCACAGAAGAAGATTAGTGGTATTGTAAATAAATATGCCAGAGTGAACTCTATGGGTGCTGATCTTGTGCAGGTTGATGATGAGGCACAGTTTGGACAGTTTTCAGCAGGCGACACAGTACTGTTGATCCAGATGAAAGGGGTAAGGATCCTGGTCAGAGAGGAGGTGTCTTACGGGTTTATTGAATATAATTACGGTTTGCCGGGCCAGCATGAGTTTCTGATAGTTGAATCAGTCAATGATGCAACTAATACCATTACTTTTAAAAACAATATTGTCAATTCAGATTTCAGTGTTCTGGGTGATATTCAGATAGTAAAGATTCCTTCGTATAATTATGCCGAAGTTGATGCGACTCTCAGCTGTCAGCCATGGGACAGTATATCAAAAACCGGCGGTGTCCTGGCTGCTATTATTGGAAATACTCTCTCCCTTAAGGCTGACATTGACGTAACTGGTAAAGGTTTTGCAGGAGGCAAAGCTTCTCAGGGTCTCGGGCTTTGTGCAGAGACTGACCGTATGTATGAGTATGCATATTCAGGTTTATCCGATAGTGCCGGTTTTAAAGGAGAAGGCCCTGTTTCACAAGGTTGGATAACTGAAGATTCGATATACCCCTTATATCCTCTTTTTGCCAAAGGGAAAGGACCCAGTCTGACAGGTGGAGGTGGTGGTGACGGACGATTCTCCGGCGGTGGCGGTGGTGGTAATTACGGAGCCGGAGGCCTGGGAGGGAAAGAAGAACAGGAATGTGGTTTTAATTTTACCGGAGGCCTTGGAGGTCTTCAGGTGAAAAGTACTTATCTGGGTACCACTCTCAAAAGTATGTTACTGGGAGGAGGAGGAGGATCTTCAACATACCTTACTGTGAATACGGCAACTGATGGAGGTAACGGAGGCGGAATAGCCATTCTTGTATGCGATACCCTGAAAGGTAACGGATACAGCATACTTGCCGAAGGAGCTTCTCCTTCTTTAGAGGCGTCAGGAGATGCCGGAGCCGGAGGCGGTGGTGGAGGAGGAGCAATAGGTCTGTATTTGCAGAGTTATTCTGTTGATCCTCTTACTTCAGGTATCATTTTATCCTCCAAAGGAGGTAAAGGAGGAAATACCACTTCTTCTTTTGGCGAAGGCGGAGGTGGTGGCGGTGGTCTTATTACAACCAATAATACTCCTCTTCCGGCAAACGGATCATTAACTGTAGAAGGAGGAATGGGGGGAACACGGGCCCCGGGTATAACAGGTCAACCCGGACAGGCAGGAGATACTATATCTGATTTTACCCCTGTCCTTAACGGTTTCCTCTTTAACTCGGTCAGATCACTGATAACCGGGACACAGGTCGATTCAATATGTTCTGATACACCATTCCCGGGATTTACCGGCACAATACCTATAGGAGGAACAACACCTTATTCATATTTGTGGGAATATAGTACAACATCTGAAAATGATGGTTTTTCCCCAGCGCCGGGTGTAAACAACCAGATCAATTATACCCCTCCGGAAAGTTACCTGCTTACACAGGATACATGGTTCAGAAGAGTCGTCACAGATGCGGGTTCCACTCCTGTTACTGATATCAGTAAAGCTGTTAAGGTTATAGTCCATCAGGCTATTACAGGCAATCTGGTAGGCAGTGATACAACAATCTGTTACGGACAGGATCCTTTGAGCCTTATCCCGCTTAATTCCGGTCCTTCCAATGGTAACGGCTATTATCAGTATCAATGGCTTGCCAACACCGATAACACTACCTGGACTGTTAATGCTCCAGGATCGTCTGCTTCTGAAGATTATGACCCGGCAGCCCTCACAACTACCACCTGGTATAAAAGATATGTTACTTCAGGCCGCTGTATCAGTTACAGCCCTACAGTTACTGTTACTGTGCTCCCGTTAATTACAGGGAATGTTACCGCACGTCCGGATTCGGTTATATGTCAGGGTTCTCTTTTCCCTGTACTGAGTGCTTCAGCACCAGGAGAAGGATCAGGAAGCTATATCTATGAATGGCAGGATAGTACAGCTGCCGGATCATGGCAGACAGCTCCGGGTGTTAATTCAAACCCCGCATACAACGTGGACACATCTCAGTTTACATCATTACAGAACAGATATTACAGGAGAATAGTTTATTCCGGCCCTGACAATGTATGTAAGAGTTCCAGCCTGCCGATAGAACTGATAAGATATTTCAGCATACAAAACAATGAAATTGCCTCTGATGAAACTATCTGTTCAGGTTCAGTACCTACTCCTCTTGAAGGTACTGTTCCAACAAGAGGTGACGGGACATACTCATATTCATGGGAGCAGAGTGATGATGGATTGACATGGGAATCAGAAGCTTCAGGTTCTAACAGCCTTAAAGATTATTCGCCTCCTGCACTCACTGATTCAACATGGTACAGAAGAATCGTCAGCTCATCAAAGTGTATGGACATAAGTAATATTGTTGTGGTTAATGTTCATAAACCGATATTAAATAATATTGCAGCTCTTTTGTCAGGATCAGCTACCGACACAACCATATGCAGCGGATCAGTTCCCAATATGATCAGGGGAAGTATACCCTCAGGCGGAACAGATAATGAAGGCGATTATGCATATCAGTGGTCTTATTCAACAGATAACAATGAATTCACTGATATAAGCGAATCAGGAACCCTCAGGGATTATCAGCCCGGTGAACTAACTGTAACAACATGGTTCAGGAGAAGAGTCATTTCAGGAACCTGTTCATCTGAAAGTAACAGTATAAAAATAACCGTGTTGCCACCAATTACAAATAATGTTATCACTTCTGCAAAGACATCGGCCTGTTATAATCAGATACCTTCTCCGCTTACAGGAACAGGGCTGACAGGAGGTGCCAACGGCACTCCGCAATGGATATGGGAAGAAAGTACAGACGGTATTGACTGGACACCTGCCGCCGGTATCAATGATCAACAGAATTATTCTCCACCGCCACTGACTTCAAAGAGATGGTACCGAAGAATTATCTTATCTGGTCCTGAAAGTTGTTGTTACAGTATGTCCAATGAATTTGTTATTGATATTGATCCTCTGCCCACCGGTATGATTACAACAGTCACTGATACCACTATATGCAGCGGAGGACAGGTTAAGCTCAGAGTCCGGCTCACAGGATCCCCGGAATGGACTCTGACATACAATGAGAATTCCACAGTAAAAGTTGTAAGTGATATAACGGCTTCAGATACAGTGCTGACAGTGTCTCCTGTAGCCGCTGGAAGTATGACGGTATTTAATTACTCCCTGGTTTCGCTGACTGATAATAATGGTTGTGTTGCAACATCACTCAGCGGTAGCAGAAAGGCTGATGTATACAGTGTACCTGTTGCTTACGCAGGACCTGATGACCAGGTATGTGGTCCTGAATATCAACTGGCCGCAGTCCCAAGTGTGGGTACAGGTTTGTGGTCTTTTCCTCCACAGGTGGTATCGTCTGTAGCCGGTGATCCCACAACAACAGTAGTGATTGATTCATCATTCACTGCGGCAAGTGTATCGTATAAATTCTATTGGGAAGAAAGAAACTGGCAATGTGTCAGCAAAGATTCAGTTACTATAACCTTTTTTAACCGTATAGATACAATAAGTGCAGGAGCCGATTCAGCATTCATGTCTTTTGATTATCTGGTAAAACTGAATGCCTATCCGGTCGAGCCTTTTGAATCGGGGAAATGGAGTGTCGTTAACGGAACAGGAGATTTTGATGATGACACAAAGAATGATACTGATGTACGGAATATATCAACCGGACTGAATACTTATGAGTGGACAGTGACAAATGGGCCTTGTCAGCTTAAGGATATGGTCAACATTGAAGTTACTTCCTCAGTGATTCCGGAAGCTATTTCACCTAACGGAGATAATATCAATGATGAACTTATTATTACCGGATTCGACCCTGTTAATCAGAAAGCAGAACTTACAATAGTTAACGGAGCCGGTACCATTGTATTCTCAACATCAAATCAAAACAACAATACATGGGAAAACTGGGATGGCAGAAGTTCACAGGGGAAAGAACTGCCTGAAGGCACCTATTACTATTTACTTAAGATAATTTCAGAAAAAACCGGATCGGTAATTCCGAATAGCGGGTTTATTATTTTGAAAAGGAGATAAAAAAAAAGAATGATTTGGATACCGTCATGACTTACAAAAGATAAATGTACAGGGGCATTAAGATATTGACATTTTTTTTGTTATTATTTCCAATGGTATTGTCGGGCCAGGGTTTTAATGATTCATCACGAATCACCTTAGGATATCCGGTCTATAGTCAGTATCTTCATAACGGACTGATGATAAATCCGGCTTATGCGGGATCCAGAAGTGCTTTAAGCACAGCATTGTCATACCGGGTACAGTGGATGGGAACTAAAGGAGCTCCCGTCTTACAGGCATTATCACTTCATACACCCATGAAGAATGACAGGGTGGCTCTTGGTATGAAAGCCCGTTTTATGCAATATGGAGTTACAAGGTCGGCAAGTATTTTTGGAGTCTATGCCTACCATATAAGGATGGCAGGAGGGAAACTGTCTTTTGGACTAAAAGCCGGAGCAGATATCTCAAATACCGATTATTCAGGATTACTTGGAATATCCAGACCTGATCCTGTCTTTGCTGAAGATGAAAAAAAATATATATTGCCCAATACGGGATTTGGACTTTACTATTTTAATGACAGATTATTTGCAGGAATATCAATTCCTTCTTTTTTATCCTACAGAAATTCAGGCAACGGGAATGTACAGGCCTATCACGATTTCATGGAATACGAATTTATTTTCAATGCGGGCGGACTGATAAATATATCACCTCTGTTCAGGTTAAAGCCGTCTGTGCTGATAAATTATTCTTTGCAGGAAACGAAGAAACTCAGTCAATTTGATATAAACGGTAACATAATAATTGCTGATATCGTGTGGGCAGGATGTTCTTACCGTATTACAGAACAGGTGTTTGTAGGGCTTTTACAGTTTCAGATTACTCCCCAAATGATGGCAGGTTTTTCGTACGATTATCCTGCAGGAAGGATGAATTCTTATTCGAAAGGGTCCACAGAGTTTATACTGAGATATGATTTCGGATCAAAAGTGAGTGCTGCTAATCCAAGATATTTTTAATTGATGTATAAAAGGCTTCTCTATAATATCTTTTTTTTGATCGCAGTACTGTTGCCCTCATGGGCGACAGCACAGGAGGATCCGGAATTGTATAAAGTGACAAGGATGCCGTTCAGCACGGGTATCTTTAATGATATATCTCCTGTGATAGTGCAGGATGGAGTGTTGTTCTGTTCTGACAGGAGATTCAGTAGTATTGTTGACCGTACTACTTTTGAAGGAAGACGGCTCTTCAATATCTATTTTGCAGAGAAAAAAGATTCCGCTGACTGGTTGAAACCGAGGGAAGTGATTAGTGAGAGGAGTTTTCTTTTTAATAACGGACCTTTGTGTATTGATCCGGATGGAAAAACAGTGTATTTTACCAGTGAAACGGAAACAGGAAAGATCACAAGAAGAAGAAATTATAATAATTCCAGTGGGATTTTTGTTGCAGAGCTGGAAGGAAGTGAGCTTGTCTCTTTACGTCCTTTTGCTTTTAACAGCAGCGATTACAACATTGCGCAACCGGCTGTCACCAAGGATGGAAAATATCTGTTCTTTTCCTCGGATATGCCGGGAGGACAAGGAGGAGCTGATATTTATTTATGTGAGATGGTCAATGGGGAGTGGAGTACACCACGTAATCTGGGTCCAATTGTTAATTCATCTTCAAACGAGAGTTATCCTTTTATGCACCCGTCAGGACGCCTCTATTTCTCTTCTGACCGTCCGGGAGGTTATGGTAATCTGGACGTTTATTATACTTTATTGTCTTTCGGCGAATGGCAGAAACCGGTTATAATGACTGAACCCATTAATTCAGAATCCGACGATTTTGCATTTGTTGCTGACCAGACATTTCAATCGGGTTATTTTTCATCTAACCGGGGAAGAAGTGACGACATATATCAGTTCGTATCTACCATCATCAGAAAAGCGGATTGCGATACACTCGTCGAAAACAATTATTGTTATCAACTCGTTGAGGAAAACGCTGTTAAATACGATACCATACCTTTCAGTTATGAATGGAGATTAGGAGATGGTGAAACAGCAGTTGGTTCAATAGTGGAACATTGTTATCCGGGCCCCGGATCATATCTGGTACAGCTAGATGTTGTAAATCTTATTACAGGAGAAACAATGTTCAACCAAAAGACGTATAACCTTGAAATCTCTGATGCGGAGCAACCGTATATTACAGGCCCCGATGAATGTGTTGCCGGAAGTGACATAAAGTTTGATGCCAGTAAAACAAATCTGCCCGGGTGGAATATCGCAAGGTATTACTGGAATTTTGGTGATGAAACAATAGCAATTGGCAGGGAAGTTGATAAAGTGTTTACGAAACCCGGTACTTATAATATTCAACTGATAGTTACTTCTGTCCCGGATCAGAGCGGTGTTGTCAGGGAATCCTGTGTCTGTAAAAGCATTATAGTTACACCCTGATACTGAAAATGAAAAATATGTAAATTACTAATTTAATGACACTTATAAGGCATTTGTACTCAATATTTTTAATTTTAACATTTTATTTGGTTTTATCTGTCAATCCACTTTCGGGACAGGAAGTGCCGGGAAGTGACGAAAATATACCTTTTCTTGTAACATTTGGAAAAGAGGCAATGACATCCTGGGGCGATAATGATTTTTATTCAGTCTGGTTTTTTTCCATACCCCAGGAATATACACAACCATTTTATATACGGGTGTTTGATCCTGATACAGGAGGAGAAAATGATGAAATACAGGGAGAATTCAATACAAGATGCCTTTTTTCAATCTATGGGGGACGTGGAGTGGATCCTGACAGAAATGAAGAATCGAGGGGGCTCATAGAAGGACTGAATTACAAGGGGGGTAATTTATTGGCCTCCAGAGCATTTGGGGAAGAGGCGAGATATGATAACAGTTGGTTTACTTTTGGCCCTTTCAATCCGACTGCGGGTGATTTCAGCACTAAATGGAATTCATATCTCTTTAAAGTGATTTGTGAAGGTGTTAGTGGGGATGATGGCAATTTGTATCGTTATTTTCTTAGCCGTGATCCGGACAATAATCAGGCGGTAGAAGGAGGGAACGCTTTTACTTATGAATATACTTTCAGGATGTGGAACAACTTTAAAAGTGTTGCGCATATATATCCTTATGTTGATACCGGAGTAGTTTACATCAGACAACGAAATTTTGACTGGGATGACGATGGCAATATTCTGGTTGTTTCAAGGTATAAACAGGGAATTGAGATCCCCATATCAGGTGAAGACAACTGGCAGGAATCCAGAATTCCCATAGAAGATCAGGAAGTCAACTCTTCTCTCGATTTTCAGTTCCATAAAAGGCAGGGAGAACTGGTCAGAAACAATAATGTTGTAATAACACTTGAAAGCCAGAGGGGAGATGCTTTACCTTTTTTCAGCTCTCCTATAGGAGGTGTACCTGTTTACCAGCCAAAAGTAAAAATCACACCGGTTAAAAGGCCTAAATAAACAATTACAGGGCTGTTATGATATTCAATAAAGAAAGAAGAAACCCACAAAGAATCATATTATTGTGTTTATTATTAATAACACATATTCTAAACGGTCAGACCTACAGGTTTAAGAACTTCGGAATTGAGAGCGGAATACCAAATACTTTTATTTATACTCTCGGACAGGATAACGACGGTTACCTTTGGGTGGGTACTGCAAACGGCTTATCAAAGTTTGACGGATTTACTTTTCATAATATTCCTTATCCTGATTCACTAAGCGGTCATTACCCTACGGTTAACATTAAAGATAGTAAAGGTGCTCTGTGGTTCGGATGCAATAATGGTTCTGTTTATTATTATGAAGCAGCTGTTCTTGATAAACTGCCCTTACCAAATACCCGGTTTATTGAGGAAATATTTGAAGGACCCGATGGTTCTGTCTGGATAGTACCTCAGGGAGACGCTCTTTTCAGGGTTGATCCTCTTGACAGACAAAAGATAAAGACTTACAAAATTGAAAGTAGCCTTGCTCTTTTCTCTGCTTCTATGACTTCGGAAGGAAATATCCTTCTGGGAACACAGGAGAACATTTTAATAATGGGTGTTGAAAAAGACACACTTATAAAAATAAATTCTGTTGAAGGATTTGATTATTCGAACGTAACAGCAATACATAAACTGAATACCCGTGATGGTCTGTATATAGCAGGAACCAATGGCAATACTCTTTTTAAACTTGAAATTGCTGATGATACCAATACACTCATACCTTTAAGTGATCTTGAAGAATTTAAAAGTCTGAATGTAAGTTCTATTTATGAAGATTCCGGCGGATCATTATGGATATCAACTAATGATATAGGTTTCATTTATCTGGATCTTTCAGAAGAAGATGTGTCAGTTAAATCCTGGAAAATATTTAACAGGGATTCCGGTCTGCCGGGTAATAATTCCCGGAATGTTTTTCAGGATGTTGAAGGAAATATGTGGTTTGCTTTATTCGGAGACGGACTGTCGATGCTCAATTCTCTTGCTTTCAGATTTTATATTCCGGGGACAGAACCGGAAACTAACAATATAATATATGTTACGGAAAGTGCGGAAAGGTTATTTCTTGGGACACCGGCCGGATTCTATTTTTATGATCCGGATAATGACATTTATGAATCATTCACTGATCTCAGAAAAGTTACAGGAGGAGAAGATATATCTTCCTATTATGTTCACCAGGAAGGAGATATTTGGTTTGGCACTACAGGCAGCGGATTGTTTGTCAGAGACAGAACAAAAAGGGTAAAAAGAGTTTATTTTTCCGGAGATTCCGGAAAGGATTACATAAAAAATATTACAATAGATGATCAGTATATATGGCTGGGATCTCTCAATGGAGTGATTCTGCTGGATCGTTATACCGGCGCCCTTATTGCAGAATATAATATAACAAATGGACTTCCGCATAACAGTATAGCTCAGGTTTTCATAGGAGATAAAGGTTTGGCAGCTATTGCAACCAAAACTGACAGATTGTATCAGATTGATCCGGAAAAAGGTGTTTCTTCAGGGAAGGCTGTTATGCCCGGAACAATGAATTCCATTACAGCTTTCAGCCAGAGCATGGATGGTCATATGTGGGCTGCCACTGAAGGGTATGGATTATATGAATTATATGGCGATTCAGTCAGATCATACAGCAGATCCGACATGCTGATGTCGGATTACTGTTACAGTGTTCTCTCTGATTCACAGGACAGGATATGGATTGGTCATGAGCGGGGATTCTCCCTGTATGACAGGAGAACCGGTACGATAAAGTCTTATGAAACAGACTTTGCCCTGGGAGGTAAATGTAATCCACAGGGGATGTTTGAGTCTTCTGACGGGGATATATTTCTTGGTACTACGGAAGGATTGATAATTTATGACAGGGATAAGGACAATCCTGTTGATGTACCACCTTTTAATAACATAAACTACATTACAATTAACGATACCCAGTATCCTTATCAGTCTTCATTTTCCTTGCCTTACAGAAAGAAATATACTATCAAAGTAAATTATGTAGGTATTAGTCTGAGGGATCCGGAAAAAGTATTTTATCAGACCCGTTTGGATAACTGGGATAGTGATTGGTCGGGATGGACTACCGACAGAGAAGTGATTCTTGCACCCCGTGACGGCAGGTACAGATTTGAAATGGTTTCCGTCAGTGATGATGAAATGACCAGTGAACCTGTATCTTTTAATCTGATAATAAAAAAGCCATTCTGGAGAACATTATGGTTTTATTTTTTATCTCTTGCAGTTGTCACCCTGGTTGTTATCATCATTGTAAGAGAGAGGGAGAAAGCACAGAAGAAGCTTGAACAATATCTTAAAAAAGAGCTGGATGCCAGAACAAGTGAGGTGATGAGGCAGAAGGACAAAATCGAGATGCAGAATATTGAAATAACAGACAGTATTAATTATGCTAAAAGGATACAAACCAGCATACTGCCTGATTTTAGCAAGCTGAAGGAGGCAGTAAAAGATGCCTTTATTGTTTTTTACCCCCGTGATATAGTGAGCGGTGATTTCTATTGGTTTGACAGGCTGAATGAAGAAAAGTTCATTCTGGTATGTGCTGATTCTACCGGGCATGGAGTGCCTGGAGCGTTCATGTCAATGATAGGTTCAACATTATTACAGGATATAATTCTCCGTCAACATATTACCAAACCTTCAAAAATCCTGAAAGTTCTTGATGACCAGATATTTTCGACTCTTAATCAGAACCTTGAAATGGGTGTGTCAAATGATGGAATGGATATGACGATATGTGAGATTGACATAAGGACCCGCCATATTCGTTTTGCGTCTGCCATGCGTCCGGTTATACTGGTTACTCAGGGAGAATCACTTTATATAAAAGGTAACAGATGCTCTATTGGAGGGGAATCAGTAAATGAAAAATTCTTTGATGACCAGGAATATTTTCTGGATGAAGGAGATACTATTTATCTTTTCTCTGATGGGTTGCCGGATCAGTTTGGAGGACCTGACGGTAAGAAAATGAAAATAGCCAGACTGAAGAGTCTTATAGAAGAGGGGACTCACCTGCCGATGACTGAACAGAAAGACAGGATAGTACACTTTTATGAGGAATGGAAAGGCACTTATGACCAGGTGGATGATATCCTTCTGATTGGAGTACGGTTTTAAGAGTTATTCCTGATATATGTCGTTATGCGACAGTGAGATCTCTGTCGTTGATTCTGTATTGCTTATATTGCCCGCCCTGTCTTTGATAAAGAAATCGTATATTAATGTGTCATTATCCGAAACATCATAAAAGAGGTATAGGAAAGATACAGCAATGGTCCCTTTAAGAAGCTTGTTCTGTCCCAGCCTTTCCATATACGGGATCCTGTAGTCGGAGGGATACAGCACATCATCACTGGTCACTTCCACCATTATCCCGCCGGTTTTCCTGTATGCAGTGAAGAAGAGATTTGTTGTATCTGTATCATTATCATTCTCCGGCGGATCAAGACCCAAATCTCCGTCCCCGTCTTCGAAATAAAACTTTAGTCGCCCACCCTTACAATCATTCCCGAGAATATCAATAGTGTCAAAAACAGTAAAACTGGTGAAATCAATATAAGGTTCGGGAGGTAACTGCTCAATTCTCCCGCATGAGAAAAAAACGGAAAGAAAGAAAACGGAGAACAGTAGATATTTGAATTTTTTCATAACAGGGCGTGTTAAAATATGTTCGTCAAAAACCACACCAAATTACATTATTTTTTTCTGAAAAATATTCTGAGAGGTGCACCGGTAAAATTGAAATGCTCTCTCATCCTGTTTTCAAGAAATCTTTTATAAGGCTCTTTGATATACTGAGGCAGATTACAAAAGAAAGCAAAGGTTGGTATTTGTGAAGGTAGTTGTGTTATATACTTGATTTTTATTTGTTTTCCTTTCAGGGCCGGAGGAGGGTTCTTTTTCACAATATCAAGCATTACTTCATTTAGTTCTGATGTGGGTATCCGTCTTTTTCTGTTAGTATTAACTTCTTTAATAAGGTCAAGTATTTTGTGTATTCTTTGTTTATTAAGAGCAGAAATGAAAAGGATATCGTAATCGACAAAAGGAGCTGTTTTACTCCTGATTATTTTTTCAAAATCGCGGGTTGTATTATTCTCTTTTGGTACAATATCCCATTTGTTGACCAGAACAATCAATCCCTTATTGTTTTTATAAATAAGTGACATTATATTAAGGTCCTGGGCTTCAATCCCTCTTGTGCCGTCAATCATAAGGAGGCATATGTCTGCATTTTCAATTGTTCTTATGGCTCTGATCACTGAATAGAACTCAATGTCTTCACTGACTTTGTTTTTTTTCCTCAGTCCTGCAGTATCCACCAGGAAAAAGTTATGCTGATATTTATTGTAATGGATAAAAATTGAATCACGCGTAGTTCCCGGGATAGGTGTTACAATATTCCTTTCTTCTCCCAGCAAAGAATTGAAAAGAGATGATTTTCCTGAATTTGGCCGGCCTGTGATAGCTATTCTGGGAAGTTCAGGCAAAGGTTTTTCTTCGAGCTTTGGAAGGTTTTTTACAATAGCATCGAGAAGATCCCCTGTGCCACTGCCGCTCACGGAGCTTACGGGATAATAATCTCCCAGTCCAAGAGCATAAAATTCATTTGCATCAAAAAGCCTCTGATTGTTATCAACTTTGTTAACCACCAGAAATACTTTCTTTTCTGTTCTTCTCAGCATCCTGGCTACAGAAGTGTCGAGCTGATGAATACCGGTAGTTACATCAACCATAAAGAGGATTAGATCAGATTCATTGATAGCCAGAAGAACCTGTTTATTAATCTCTTCCTCAAATATATCATCAGACATCTCAACATATCCTCCTGTGTCAATTAAAGAGAAATCGACCCCGTTCCAGTTACAGATACCATATATGCGATCGCGAGTCACACCGCTCATCTCATCAACAATGGCTTCTCTTGATCCTGTCAGCCTGTTGAAGAGTGTTGATTTACCCACATTTGGCCTGCCTACTATAGCTACAATTTTTCCCATATTACCTGACTGTTATCTCTGCCGATATCCAAAACGCTTCAACATCATTGGTTTTTCGCGCCATTCTTTTGATACTTTTACGAACAACTCAAGAAACACCTTCTTTCCAAAGAAATCTTCCATACCAAGCCTGGCTTCAGTCCCGACTTTTTTCAATGTTTGTCCCCTGTGTCCTATAATTATCCCTTTCTGGCTATCCCGCTCAACATGAATGAGAGCCCGTATTCTGATAATATCTTTTTCTTCATGAAAGCTTTCTATTTCTGCCTCAACGGAATATGGTACTTCTTTCTTATAGTTGAGGAGAATTTTCTCACGTAAAATTTCTGAAGCAAAAAATCTTTCATATTTGTCGGTAAGCTGATCTTTCGGAAACCAGGGAGGATTATCAGGTAATTTGGCCAGTATGGTTTCAAGGAGAACATTCATATTAAAGCCATAAGCCGCTGATAGCGATATCACCGGTGATCCTGGGAAAATATTACTCCATGCTTCAACAAGTCTGCCAAGATCATCCTGATTTGAAAGATCAATTTTATTGATCACCAGAATAATTGGTATTCCTGATGACTTGATTTTCTCAGTAAAGATGTTTTCAGCGAGGGGTTTTTCAGTCACATCTGTAACATAGAGAAAAATGTCGGCATCTTTCAGTGCCATATTTACAAATGACATCATGGCTTCCTGAAGCTTATACCCTGGTTTCAGGATGCCTGGTGTGTCAGAATAGATAATCTGAAAATTATTTCCATTGACAATACCTATTATCCTGTGCCGGGTAGTCTGTGCTTTTGAGGTTACTATAGATAGTTTTTCACCTACCAGAGCATTCATGATCGTCGATTTTCCGACATTGGGATTCCCCAGAATGTTTACAAAGCCTGCTTTGTGATCCATTATTGTCTTCTAAAAAATTCCACGTTTAAGCATATTAATTTCCTTTATGGTAAGAAATCTCCATTTTCCCCGTGGGACATTTTTCTTTGTAAGACCTGCGAAATATACTCTGTCAAGTTTTTTCACCCTGTAACCCAGGGTCTCAAACATCTTTCTCACGACTCTGTTTTTACCGGAATGAAGCTCTAGCCCGATGTTTGTTTTATCTAAAGGATCGATATAAGCCACTGAGTCTGCCACAACAACATCACCTTCGAGATCTATACCATTGACCAGACGATACATATCCTCTTTGGTTACAGGTTTATCAAGACCTGCATGGTAAATTTTTTTTCTGTCATAACGGGGATGTGTAAGTCGCCCTGCAAGCTCGCCGTCATTTGTCAGGAGAAGGACTCCTGTGGTTTCTTTATCAAGACGTCCCACAGGGTAGACCCTTTCAGGCAGAGCATTTCCAAGGAGTTCGATGACCGTTTTTTCAGCGTGTGGATCATGCATTGTGGTCACATAACCTTTTGGTTTATTCAACAAAATATAAACCTTTTTTTCTGCTGACAGTCTTTTGCCTTTATATCTTACATCATCTTTTGATAAGACCACCGTCCCCAGTGTAGTTACCTTTTTCCCGTTAACAGTAATAAAACCGTTCTTAATAATTTCATCTGCCTCACGTCTGGAACATAAACCGCTGACAGAAATAAATTTGTTAAGACGAATAGTATCCGGACCATTTTTTAAGCTTTTGCTGTTTCTTCTGTTTTCTTTTTCACGTAACCCTCTACCGGAATTTTTACCTGTATCCCGTTTTTTCTGTTTCCCGGAGTGTCTTTCTGAAATTTTATTCTTATCCATGTGGAATAAATAATGCCAACAAAGGTACAATTATTTGATGATTTAATGTTTAATGATTTTTTTGCACCTTTGTGTGCTTGATAATTAATACTCTTTACAATGGCATTGATTAAATCTATTTCCGGGATCAGGGGCACTATTGGTGGCCGGCCAGGAGAAAGTCTTACACCTGTAGATATAGTTAAGTTCAGTGCAGCTTACGGGACATGGATAAAGAACAAGGCAGGAGAGAATGATGAAATAAAAATTGTTACAGGTCGTGATGCAAGAGTGTCCGGGCCCCTTGTCAGCACCCTGGTTAACAGTACATTGCGCAGCATGGGTATTAATATAACAGATCTCGGGCTGGCAACAACACCCACAGTAGAAATAGCTGTAACAGGAACAGGATCTTACGGAGGAATAATTATTACGGCAAGCCATAATCCCGCACAATGGAATGCACTTAAGTTATTGAATGAAAAAGGAGAATTTCTCTCTGATGATGATGGCAAGGAGATATTATCACTGGCTGAAAAAGAGGATTTTAATTTTGCAGAATATGATTCAGCCGGTTCTCTTAGCTGTGATGATACATGGAAACAGAAACATATTGATTCGGTCCTGAAGCTTGAACTGGTTGATCTAGAAGCTATAAAAAATGCCCGTTTCAGAGTGGCTGTGGATTGCGTTAATTCAGTGGGTGGCATAATAATACCCGAACTACTCAAACAGCTTGGTGTTGAGACGGTATTTGAGCTTAATACCAAGCCTGACGGCAATTTTGCCCATAATCCTGAACCTTTGCCAGAAAACCTGAGAGATATATCGAATTTGGTAATAAAAGAAAAAGCAGATCTGGGTTTTGTTGTTGATCCGGATGTCGATCGTCTGGCAATAATCTGTGAAGACGGATCAATGTTTGGAGAAGAATATACACTTGTATCAGTTGCTGATTATGTGCTTGGCCGTACGCCAGGGAATACCGTTTCCAATTTATCATCTACCAGGGCTTTGAAAGATATTACTGAGAAATATGGATGTAATTATTTTTCTTCGCCTGTGGGGGAGGTTAATGTAGTTGCAGAAATGAAGAAACAGAAGGCTGTAATAGGTGGAGAAGGCAATGGAGGGATTATTTATCCGGAATTGCACTATGGACGTGATGCCCTTGTAGGAATAGGATTATTCCTGTCGTATCTGGCGAAAAGTTCTGTTAAATGCCTGGAACTCAGGCGCCGTTATCCGGAGTATGTAATAGCCAAGAAAAAACTTTCTCTACAGCCCGGTACAGATTTCGACAAAATACTTGATATTCTCAGGGAAGAGTTTAAAGGCCGGAAGATAGACGAGAGGGACGGAATGTGGATTGAATATCCAAAGGGATGGCTTCAGGTAAGAAAATCAAATACAGAACCCATAATGAGAATTTATGCTGAAGCAGGCACACAAAATGAGGCTGATAATCTGGCAGATAGGGTAATAGCTATTGTTAAAAATACTTATTTTTAGTAAATACAGGAATAAAAACAAACCTGTGACTGTCTTTAGTTCAAAAAGGCATAAACACTTCTTTGTTAAATATTGTTAATGCAATTAAGAGAAGGAAACCTTTTAAGTACTTTTATTGCTTAATTTGAAAAACAAAAGGAGAAGAGGGAATTCAGGTCGTGAATCTTTAAGTTTTTAATACAGTAGTTTCATACCGGAAGCCCCGGATACTCATAAAAATTAAATATTTATCTGATGAAAAAGACAATTATTATTGCAGCCAGTGCAGCCGTTCTTCTGATTATTGTACTGATTGTGATCGGAAGCATATCTGCGAGGAAAGATATGGCAAACCTGTATGTTGAAGCACAAAGAGGCACATTTGATATAATTGTTACAACCACGGGAGAATTACAGGCTGAGAATTCAATAGATATTACAGGGCCGGAATTCATGATGAACAGGCGAATAAGGATTATGGATATTAAGATCACCGATCTGGTCCCGGAGGGTACAGAAGTGAAGAAAGGAGATTATATCGGATCGCTGGACAAGACAACGTTTGATAATTCACTAAAAGACGAGCTTGAGAATCTGGAGACTATTGAAAATAATCTTGAAGTCAGGATCCTTGATACAGCTGTTACTCTGAGTAACCTGAGAGATAATATTAAGAATCTGAAGTTCAGTGTTGAAGAAGCACGGATTACAGTGCAGGAATCAAAATTTGAACCTCCTACAACGCAACGCCAGGCAGAGATTTCGCTTGAAAAGGCCATACGTTCACTTGAACAGGCAGAAAGGAGTTATGAACTAAGAGTGGAACAGGCCAAATCGGATATGCGAACTATTAAAAACCAGCTGGCTGAACAGCGTCAACAGGTGAATGATCTGCAGACATTGCTTCAACAGTTTGATATTTATGCTCCTGCAGATGGTATGGTTATTTATTACAGAGACAGGACCAATGCCAAAAGGAAAATTGGTTCATCCGTCAGTCCATGGGATAATGTGGTAGCTACACTGCCTGACATGTCAAGCATGATCTCAAAAACCTATGTTAATGAGATTGATGTCAGTAAGGTTGCTGCCGGACAGAAAGTGGAAGTCATGGTAGATGCTTTCCCGGATAAAAAATACGATGGAACAGTACTAAGTGTTGCAAATATAGGAGAACAACTCCCAAATGCTGATGCCAAAGTGTTCGAAGTCATCGTTAAACTGAATGAATCAGACGAGATTCTCAGACCTTCCATGACAACAGGCAACAAGATCATAACCAATACTATTAGTGATGTGACATTCATTCCACTGGAATGTGTTCACAACACTCCTGATACTATTCCATTCGTCTATATGAAAAACCGCACAAGACAGATTGTTATGCTTGGAGAATCCAATGAAAACAATGTTGTTATAGAGAAAGGACTGGAGCCCGGAGACAAGATGTATTTAAATACTCCTGAAGAACCTGAGAAATTTACCAAATTGTCAGGCGAAGACTTTATCGTTGAGATAAGAGAAAAAGAAAGAATAAAGAAAGAGGCAGAAAAGAGAGCCAATGAAGCAGTAGAGAGAAACTTCAGGGGTGCAGCAGGCGGGATGACCGGCATGCCTCGCGGAATGGGTGGCGGCGGAGGTATGAGAGGAGACTTCCCGGGAGGAGCCCCCGGAGAAACAATGGATTCTGCTGCTATCAGAAGATTCATGGAAATGAGAGCTAATATGCCACAGGGACAGATGCCCATACCAGATACCTCTGCCATACGGACTCAGAATCCAGGAGCACAACCGCGAAGACCACAGTAGTCTTTTAAACACAGTGGTTATAAAATTAGAAATTAAATAAGGAATATCATGTTCAAATTTATCTTCAGATATTTTCACGATATTGAGATTGCTGTGGAATCAATCATTTCCAACAAACTGAAATCGATGCTTACAGCTCTTGGAATCATTTTCGGAGTTGCAGCCGTAATAGCTATGCTTGCCATTGGGAAAGGAGCCAAACAGGAGATCATGGAGCAGATGGAAATGGTGGGAGTAAATAATATTCTTATTAATCCCATCATTCAGGATGCAGGATCCTCATCTGAAGAATCGGGAGAGAAGCAACAGAAAAAATTTTCCCGGGGCTTAAGTATGCTCGATGTGGAAGCAATCAGGGAAACCCTCCCTTCAGTAAAAAGAATAAGCCCCGAAATATCCTTTAATTCAACAGCTATGATGAATGGAGTCAGGTATTCTGCCAAGCTGGTGGGTGTTGCAAATGATTATTTCCACCTATATAACCTCCCTTTGGTTTCGGGTGCATTCTTCAACGATTATCAGGCCGAGCAAGGAATACCTGTCTGTATTATAGGAGCAAATATAAGAGCGAAATTCTTTAGCAAAGTTGATCCTATTGGTCAGTATGTAAAATTTGACGGAATATGGCTGAAAGTTATCGGAGTTCTTCAGAAAACAACAGTCAGTCTTACCGGTTTTGAGGAAAAGGGTGTTAATGTATATAATGATAATATTTATATACCTATACAAACGATGCTCTCAAGGTATCAGAACAGGGCTCTTGTGAATACGAAACTTGTATCTGAAGCCTCTGCAAATTTGATCGTCATGGGAGGTGGTGGCCCGGGAGCAAGAGGACGTATCATCGTCAGTAGTTCAGATGCAGGCTCTAATGTAGAGACTAACTATAATCAGCTCGACAGGATCGTTGTTCAGGTTGATGAGACTGAACAGATCAGCTCCTCAACAGAAGTGTTGAGCCGTATGTTGACAAGACGACATTCCAATGTAAAAGATTTTGAAATTACTGTCCCTGAATTACTGCTAAAACAACAACAGCGAACAAAAGATATATTTAATATTGTTCTCGGCGCTATTGCAAGTATATCTCTTATTGTCGGAGGTATTGGTATTATGAATATTATGTTTGCCTCTGTAATGGAGAGAATAAAAGAAATAGGGACAAGAATGGCTATCGGTGCAAAAAAGATGGATATCGTTGTTCAGTTCCTTTCTGAAGCCGTGCTAATAAGTCTTTCCGGTGGCTTTATCGGAATATTTCTCGGGGTAATAATGGCTAAACTGATTGAACAGATTGCAGGAATAATGACTGTTGTTTCATTTTTTTCCATCTTTATTTCTTTCGGAGTATCTGCAGCAGTTGGAGTTATATTCGGTTATTCCCCCGCTAAAAGGGCATCAGAAAAAGATCCTATAGAATCATTAAGATATGAATAAAACATTAAAAATGAAGAAATTAATTGTCTTTTCAATAGTTCTGACATTTCTTTTTACAGTACAGATAACATCGGCTCAGGAATTAAAACGACTTACTCTTGATGATGTTATAAGATTGTCTGAAGAGCAGTCGCCAAATGCTCTTATGGCCAGACACAGGTTCAGAGCCAGTTACTGGCAGTACAGGACCTTTGTTGCTCAATACCGTCCCTCTCTTACCCTCTCAGGAACAACTCCTGATTACACTACTGCTTATTCCAGAGTATGGGATTCAGGTACAAATCAGTGGAGATACATATCTTCTAATATATTGCAAAATATTGGATCATTGTCACTTACGCAAAATATCGGCTTTACCGGGGGAACAATTTCGCTCCAGTCGGATCTGACTCTTGAAAATGACTTTGAAGACAATACGAATAATTACATCACTGCTCCAATTAGTATTCGGTTTGTCCAACCTCTTTTCAGATACAATTCTCTCAAATGGGAAAAGAGAATTGCCCCTCTGGAATATGAGGAAGCAAAGAAAAATTATGTGATGAGTATTGAAAACGTACACCTTCAGGCCGTCCAGTACTTTTTCTCCCTTGCCCTTGCACAGATAAACAAGCAGATAGCCGAGCTTAATTACAGCAATGCTGATACCTTGTGGAAGATGTCCCAGGGACGATATAATCTTGGGACAATAGCTGAAGATGAAATGCTGGAAATGCAGCTTTCCTGGCTCAACACCGAGATAGCCAGAAAAGAAGCTGATATGAATTTGCGTGACAGGGAAATCAGATTACGTTCTTTTCTTGGATTTAACGAGAATGTCAAAGTAGAACTCATTCTTCCGTCGGAGATACCTGATTTACAGGTTGATCCTCAGGAGGTTCTGGAATTGGCTCATATTAACAATCCCGAAATGATTTCTCAGCAGCTCACTCTGCTTAATGCCCAGAGTAGTGTTGCCCAGGCGAAAGCTGAAAAAGGGTTGAATGCAAATTTAACTGCATCATTCGGTACCCGTGATCAGGATCCTATTTTTCGTCAGGCTTATCAGGATGCAAACCAGCAGCAAACAATACGGCTGGGAATTTCTATACCTATTCTTGACTGGGGTCTTGGACGCGGAAGATACCAAATGGCACGATCAAGCCTTCAGTTAGCGCAGGTTACATCCCAACAACAAAGATCGGATTTTGATGCAAACCTTATCCTCGATGTGGAACAATTCAATCTTCAGGCAGAACAGGTTCTTACTGCTGCCAAATCTGATACCGTTGCCCAGAGAATGTTCGAAGTGGCTTACGAACGGTTCAGAATAGGGAAGATATCAGTTCTTGAACTGAATAATGCTGATACAAAGAAAGACTCTAACAGACGAGCCTATGTTCAGGCCTTACAAAACTACTGGAACTATTATTATAATATTAGAAGCCTTGCACTTTTCGATTTCGTAAGCAGAAAGCCTCTCGAAACTGATTACGACATGCTGCTCGAATAAAATTAACACAGGTTTCCTGTTATATGGGCTGGATGATTTATAATTCAGCCCTTTTTTTGTAAAAAATTTAATATATTTGCGCCTCGATAATAAAGGATCATAAATAATTACAGAGTAATATTATACGGAGATGCAGAACAAAGCAGCTATTATCATTCTAGCAATTGCATTAGCATTAGTATCAGTCTATGAACTTTCCTTTACGGCTGCAACCGCAAAAGTTAAAAAAGATGCTAAAGAATATGCAGATGGAGACCTCGTAAGGCAAAATCAATATATTGATTCAATAGCATCCCTTCCAAAAGATCAATGGAACTATCTTGGTTTTACTTTTAAGGAAGTCCAGAAAAAGGAGATCAATCTGGGTCTCGACCTTAAAGGAGGGATGAATGTGATACTTGAAGTGTCTGTGGAAGATATCATTAGAGCTCTTTCTAATTATAATACCGATCCTGTCTTTACCCAGGCTCTGGCAAGGGCGAATGAATTACAGATTCAGAATCAGTCGGATTATCTGACTCTTTTTGGCAGGGCCTTTGAGGAAATAGATCCGAATGCAAAACTTGCTGCCATATTCAATACGGTTGATCTCAGGAACAGAGTGAATTTCAATTCCACCAATGAAGAGGTTCTCGAAGTCCTTGAAGAAGAAGTCGATGGAGCTATATCAAATGCATTTAATATTCTCTCCTCCAGAATTGACAGGTTTGGTGTTGTCCAGCCCAGTATCACCCAGATGGGAACGAAAGGACGTATACTCATCCAGCTTCCGGGACAGACAGATTATCAAAGGGTCCGCGAGCTTCTTCAGGGAACAGCCAGTCTGGAATTCTGGGAGACGTATGAAAATGCTGAAGTATTAGGTTTTCTGGCTGAAGCGAATAATCTTTTGAGAGATATTGTGCTTAGTACTTCGGAACTTCCTGGTCAGACAGAAACAGATTCAGTAGTAACTGATACAACCAGGACAGGAGATGATGCTCTTCTCGATCTGATAGAGTCGGATGCCACTGCCGTAGGTGAACCTGCAACCAGAGAAGACTTCAATCGCCAGAATCCCCTTTTTGGGATACTAACACCCAGAGTGACTGCACAGGGTGAACCATTGCCATCATGTATGGTGGGTCTGGCCCTGGGAGTAGATACAGCCAGGGTAAACAGATATCTGAGCATGAATCAGATAAAGGCTCTGTTTCCCCGTGATCTGAAGTTCTACTGGAGCCAGAATCCGTATAAATACGATCCTGCACAAACAATGTACGAACTCCATGCAATTAAGATTACTACACGTGACGGAAGAGCTCCTCTTGGAGGAGATGTTATCACTTCTGCACGCCCAAGTTCAGGCGTCACAGGATCAGAGGTAATGGTTAATTTCAATATGAATACAGAAGGGGCTAAAACATGGCAGAGAATAACACGTGAAAATATTGGCCGCTGTATAGCAGTTGTTCTTGACGGTTACGTACGCTCATATCCCAGAGTTGAAAACGAGATATCAGGTGGTAGCACACAGATAACAGGCGATTTTACTCTGGATGAAGCCAATGACCTGGCAAATATACTCAGATCGGGAAAGATGCCTGCCCCTGCCAGGATAATCTCCGACACAGTGATTGGTCCTACTCTTGGAAGGGAAGCCATAGATGCCGGTCTTAAATCATTTTTACTGTCATTCGTACTGGTTCTGGTGTATATGGTATTCTATTACAGTAAGAGTGCCGGCGCTATATCCGACATAGCCCTTATGGCAAATATTTTCCTGATCATGGGTGTGACAACATCCCTCGGAGCAGTCCTTACATTACCGGGTATAGCAGGTATAGTACTGACCATGGGTATGTCAGTCGACTCAAATGTGCTTATCTATGAACGAATACGTGAGGAGCTGAGAGCAGGAAAAGGAAATAAACTGGCCATTGCTGATGGTTATAAAGGAGCCTTGTCTGCTATCCTTGATGCAAATATTACAACCCTGTTGACAGGTATTATCCTGTATGTTTTTGGAACAGGACCAATCAAGGGTTTTGCCACAACCCTCGTAATTGGTATTTTCACTTCATTATTCAGTGCTATCTTTATAACCAGATTAATATATGAATGGCTTCTTAAAAGGAATGCAAGTCTTTCATTTTCAATAAAGATAACAGCAAATATCCTTAAGGATGCAAAAGTTAATTTTATTGGAAAGAGAAAACTTTTTTACGCAATATCAATAGGTTTTATTCTTCTCGGTATAGCTTCTCTCTTTGTAAAAGGTCTTAACCAGGGTATCGAATTTACAGGAGGAAGAACCTATGTTGTCAGGTTTGATGAAAGTGTTAACACCGCAGATGTGGCGGATAAGTTGACAAATGTTTTTGGTGAAACACCTCAGGTGGTTACATACGGCAGCGATAATCAGGTTCGCATAATGACCAAATACAGGGTGGAAGAAAGTGGTGCTGACAGTGAAGTGGAATCACAGTTATACCAGGGTTTAAAAGATATTCTCGGAGCAGATGTGACAGAAGAAGAGTTTCTTTCTGATTACCGCCAGAGTTCTGAAATAGTAGGACCTGCTATAGCAAGTGATACCAAGAGAAATGCTGTCTTTGCTGTTATCATCTCTCTGGCCATAATGTTTATCTATATATTTATACGGTTTAAGAACTGGCAGTACGGACTGGGTGCTATGGCAGCTGTGGCACACGATGCCCTGATCGTCATGGGTATTTATTCTATCTTATGGGGTATTATGCCTTTTTCCATGGAAATAGACCAATCCTTTATTGCAGCAATCCTGACTGTAATAGGTTATTCCATAAATGACACTGTGGTTGTTTTTGACAGGTTGCGAGAATACCTGCCCCTGCACAGGAAACGGCCGTTCAATGAGGTTATTAACCTTGCAGTGAACAGTACACTTACCCGTACTCTGAATACGGGGATCACTTCCCTGCTGGTGTTGCTCATCATGTTCTTCTTCGGCGGCGAAACAATCAGAGGATTCCTGTTCGCAATGATTATTGGTATCATTGTCGGAACCTATTCTTCAATATTTATAGCCAGCCCACTTGTCTATGACACAACGAAAAAGAAGGGCATAAAGATTTGATGATATAAAAACAAATAAAATTACCGGGAATTCAGGCTGAAAAAGTGCTATTGAAATGAATGTCCCGGTTTTTTTACAGATCATGTTAAGAGAGTATATGATGAATCTTTAGTAACTTTGAACTTTGAAAAGAAATCTCAAAACAGGGGTTTTATGAGCGGACAGGAAATATTCGTTATTATTGTTGTAATACTATTGCTGTTCGGAGCTGATAAGCTGCCGGAATTTGCCCGTACATTCGGAAAAGGTATGCGTGACTTCAGGAAAGCAACAGATGAGATCAAAAAAGAAATAGAAAGCAACACAAACGAGTTGAGAAAGGATATTGATGACGTTACAAATACCATCAGGAAAGATGTAACTGACCTTTCTGAAAATATTACGAAAGACGTTAATGAGGTGTCTGATAATATTAAAACTAATCTTGATGATTTCTCTGAATCCGTTCAGAAAGATGTGAATGAGATTTCAGGAAATATTGAGAAAAATGTGAAGGATTTTTCTGATGAAGTTGACAAGGACACAAAGGAAATTGCTGATAATCTGAAGAAAGATACTAATGATAAGAAAAAAACATCAGGACCGGATGATAATGACGTACCTGATGACTATAAATACGATTATCCCGAAGAATAATATTGTCCGGCCTGCATTACCGGATATAATTAGTAATGAAGTGGCAGAATGTCACCATGTTAGCAGGTCTGGCAGGTTCGTGTTCTAAGAAAGAATGGCACTTCCCGGCATGATTAAAACAACAGGTATTACAAAAGCTTTCGGAAATCTCAGAGTTCTTAAAGGAATAGATCTTGAGATCAGAGAAAAGGAAGTTGTATCTATCGTGGGAGCAAGCGGAGCAGGTAAAACTACTTTATTACAGATAATAGGAACACTCGATCGTCCGGACAGCGGTAAGATATATTATAAAAAAACAGATACCAGTAAGTTAAAAGGAAAAACCCTGGCTGCTTTTCGTAATAGCAACATAGGTTTTGTCTTTCAGTTTCACCAGCTACTTCCTGAATTTACTGCTCTGGAAAATGTTTGTATCCCTGCCTATATTGCGGGAAAAAGCAAGGCTGATGCAGAATCAAGAGCGGCTGAATTACTGGGATTTTTGAATCTTACAGACCGTCTTGAACATAAACCTTCAGAATTAAGCGGAGGAGAGCAACAGCGAGTAGCTGTAGCCCGCGCTCTCATTAACAACCCTTCAGTTATTCTGGCTGATGAACCATCGGGAAACCTCGACAGCGAAAACAAAGATGAGCTGCATAAACTGTTTTTCAGACTAAGGGATACTTTCGGACAAACAATTGTTATCGTTACACATGACAGACAACTGGCAAATATGTCTGACAGAATATTGCAGATAAAAGACGGACTGATACTTTAGCAATGCCTGTTTGTTATTTTTAAGTAACAGAAAAATTCACTTTTTAAACCGGATACAACAGCTGGTGGGAAAACACCTGAACAGACCGGAAAATAATTCATATCTGTAGTTTTACAGCTTACTTCTTAAATGCTTATGAGACTGAAACTGACAGAACTTAAAGAATTTTTGGATGAAAAAGCTGATAAATATAATTGTCCCGACTTCATTGTTCATGATCCTGTAAGTATTCCCCATCAATATACTTTGAAAGAAGATATTGAAATATCAGGTTTCCTCGCGGCTACTATTGCATGGGGTAATCGTGTGATGATATGCAGAAATGCACGCCTGATGATGTCATTTATGGATAATGCACCTTACGATTTCGTAATGGGTCATAACAGTAATGATCTGAAGAGAATACATTGTGTTATTCACCGCACTTTCAATGCTGATGATTTTATTTATTTCATTAAAGCTCTACGCCATATTTATACCAGCTACAAAGGCCCGGAGAGTATTTTTTCACAATTCAAAACCAGTGATTCATTACAAACGGCTATCCACCATTTCAGAAATATTTTTTTTGAACTCCCTCATGAAAAAAGAACAGGTAAACACATCTCCGACCCGCTAAAGGGATCAGCTGCAAAGAGAATAAACATGTTTCTGCGATGGATGGTCAGGAAAGATAAAAGAGGTGTGGATTTTGGTATATGGGATACGATATCACCTTCAATCCTGTCATGTCCCCTCGATGTTCATTCAGGTAATGTTGCCAGAAAACTTGGACTGTTGAAGAGAAAACAAAACGATGCCAAGGCAGTAACAGAACTGGATGCGATTCTGAGAAGCTTTGATTCAAAAGATCCTGTCAGGTACGATTTTGCATTATTTGGTCTGGGCGCTATTGAGAAGTTCTGAATGCAGAAAACTGTCGGCTTGAGATAATATAATTCCGTTTTTCACAATAAAAACTGGCTTGAAAGTTTTGTATTGTAGCAGTATAATAATATATTACCCAAAGATCGACATGCTTATACTCTGAAAAAACAGAAACTCAAACAGAAAATGTTATGAACGATAAGACAAAATCTTTATCAGAAACTAAATCTATCGAAGCTCTTATTTTTGATCTCGACGGAGTGATAACACAAACCCGAGCAACACACAAAAAAGCATGGAAGGTGATGTTTGACAATTTCTTTGAAGATCGTTGCCCGGGGCAGGCTTCCATGACAGAATCCGATTACCAGGAATACATTGATGGAAAACCCCGCTATCAGGGGGTAAAGAGTTTTTTGGCATCCAGGGGTGTCGAGATACCTTATGGGTCAAAAAATGATGATCCTGGATATGATACTGTCTGTGCCCTGGGAAACAGCAAAAACATACTTTTTAACAATCTCCTTGAAAAAGACGGCGTTGAAGTGTATCATGATGCACTGGAAAAATTAAAGGAATGGCGCAGCCAGGGAATGAAAACAGCCATTGTGTCTTCCAGTAAAAATTGCAGAAAGATCATTCAAGTGGCAGGTATCAGCAATCTTTTTGATGCCTGTGTGGATGGATTGGTATCGGAAGAGATAGGGCTGAAAGGGAAACCCAACCCGGATATTTTTACAGAAGCAGCCCGACGTTTGGAAATAAATGTTGAAAATGCTGTGGTCTTTGAAGATGCTTCATCCGGAGTAAAAGCCGGACAAAGGGGGTATTTCGGGCTGGTAGTTGGAATAAGCCGTTTCGGCAACGCAAAAGTGTTACTGAAAAATGGTGCCGATATCACTATTGATGATTTCCGGGATTTTGATCTTCACGACCGGGCTTTGCACGAAAAGTATTTTGTCCGCCAGGGAATACCCATCTTCCCTGAAAATATTGAAATATTTGATATCCTCTCACAAAAGACACCCGTTATTTTTCTGGATTATGATGGCACACTTTCGCCCATTGTTCCCCGCCCTGAGGATGCCATTCTTTCTTCCGTAATGAAGAAAACACTTAAAAAACTGGCCGGAATATTCACTGTAGCTATTGTTACCGGACGTGACAAGGAAGATGTCGAAAACCTTGTAGGACTCGATGAAATGATTTACGCCGGGAGCCATGGATATATCATAACAGGACCAAATGAATTGTTTATGGAACATCCCGATTCGGAAAAGATTACTCCCAGACTGGATAATATAGAGGAAGAAGTGAATTCATTTCTGAAAGGTAAAACCGTAGGTACTCAGGTTGACCGTAAACGTTATGCCATTGGTATTCATTATCGTAATGCGCGCCCGGAAGATGAAGAAGTAGTGAGAAAACTGGTGGATGAAATACTTAAGAAACACCCCGGTCATAAAAAAGGTGAAGGAAAAAAGATAATCGAAATTAAACCAGATATTGACTGGCATAAGGGTAAAGCTGTGCTGTGGATACTGGATGCACTGAATTTGTCGGAGAACAAAGATATTATACCTGTTTTTATTGGAGATGATATTACAGACGAAGATGGCTTTAAGGCTTTGAAAGATATCGGATTAGGCATATTGGTGGGGAGTCATGGGCAACCTACGGCAGCAAGATATTCGCTGAAAAATGTTTTTCAGGTAAATGAGTTTTTTAATAAGCTTATTGAATTGCATGAACAGAAACATTAAAAGGACTTTTATATGAAATCAGACTGGACAATAACATATAATGATTTTGATACGAATGACCATCCATTGCAGGAAGCACTATGCACCCTTGGAAATGGATACTTCACTACCCGGGGAGCCCTTGAGATGGAAAAAAATCAACACCCAAAAAACATTGATGGAAAGAACAAAGTGTCTCCTGGTAAGTATTGGAACTACCCGGGCACTTATCTGGCAGGTGGCTATAACAGGATGCAATCAAAGGTGCAGGATAAGATCATTGAAAATGAAGATCTGGTTAACTGGCCCAACTGGTTATATCTCACCTTCAGGATTGAAGATGACAACTGGTTTGATATTGATGCTACAGAGATAATCAGTTACGAAACACATCTGCACCTTAAGGAAGCAATACTGGAACGCAAACTGTCCTTTCGCGATAAGAAAGGGAGAGTAAGCGAATTAAAATCAAGGCGTCTGGTTAGCATGAGTAACCCTCATGCTGCTGCTATTCAATGGGAACTTATACCGCTCAACTGGTCGGGCAAAATAACTCTGCGATCAGGAATTGACGGAAACATTATCAACAATAATGTAGAGCGATACAGTGCTTTGAACCAGAATCATATTGATATTATCGATACCGGGCATTTTAACGATAGCAGTATTTATATGCTCAGCCAAAGCAAACAATCAAAAATACTGACAGCACAGGCAGCAAAAACCACTATTTTCCTCAAGGGCAAAAGAACTGAAACATTGAAGAATGAAGTGAACGAGGATGGTCTTGTAGCTATGGATTTTGTTTTTAACTGCCAGGAAGGAGAGACCTGTCAGGTAGAAAAGATCATGTCATTTTTCTCCTCCCGCGACATGGCTATCTCCGACTCCCTGACCGAAGCCAGGAAATCAATTGATCGTGCTGATACATTCGGAACCCTGGAAGAGAAACATACTGCTGCCTGGAGACACATCTGGCAGTACAACGATATTGAGTTAGAAACAAGCGATCCCCTTGATCAGAAGGTAATACGACTGCACATTCTCCATCTTTATCAAACGGTTTCTCTCAACAGTGTCGACTACGATATAGGTATACCGGCACGGGGATGGCATGGTGAAGCCTATCGTGGGCATATTTTCTGGGATGAATTGTATATTAAGCCATTTATTGATCTCCACTTTCCACAGTTGTCGAGCTCTCTGCTCATGTACAGGTACCGTAGATTGCCCGAGGCAAGATTTGCAGCTTTTCAGTCCGGATATCGCGGTGCTATGTTCCCATGGCAAAGCGGCAGCAACGGACGCGAAGAAACTCAGAAAATTCATCTTAATCCCCGTTCAGGCCGATGGCTTCCGGATGTGTCTCACCTCCAATACCATATAAATGCCGCTGTCCCCTACAACGTGTGGCATTATTACCAGAGTACAGGAGATATAGATTTTCTCTTATCTCACGGAGCTGAGATTATACTTTCCAATGCTTTGTTTTGGTCAGACAAAGCTACCTTTAACGAAAAGCTGGGGAAATATGAAATTAAAAAGGTAATGGGCCCTGATGAATACCATACACATTACCCGGGAGCAGCAGAAGACGAACCGGGACTTAACAATAATGCCTATACCAATGTAATGGCTGTCTGGGTCATTGAACGTGCTCTTGAATTGCTTGAATTGCTGGATAATGAATGGCGCAAAAATCTCAGACAAACAGTTGGATTCTCAGAAATTGATATAGATAGATGGAGAGAAATTACCAAAAACATGTATGTTCCATTTAAAGACGACCTCATTATGCAGTTTGACGGCTATGATAAGCTAAAGGAGCTGGATTGGGATTATTATCACAGGGAGTATGGTCAGTTTATTCGTCTGGATCGTGTACTGGAGGCAGAAGGCGATAGCTGCAACAATTATAAGGCAAGTAAACAGGCCGATGTATTGATGCTTTTTTACCTTTTTTCAGCAGAAGAACTTGACGGTATTTTTAATAAACTTGGTTACACTTTAAAGCCTGGCACTATTCCTGAGAACATTGATTATTACAGCAGACACACTGCCCACGGTTCAACACTTAGCCAGGTGATATATGCATGGGTATTTGCCCGGTCGAACAGAGATGAGTCATGGAAAAGTTTTCGCAAGGCTCTTTTGAGCGATTTTAAGGACGTACAGGGAGGGACAACCCATGAAGGAATACACATGGGTGCAATGGCCGGGACGCTCGATATTATTCAACGATGCTATACGGGTCTGGAAATAAGAGATGACGTTTTATGGTTCAATCCACAACTGCCTGAAGATATCAGGCAAATGAGGTTTTATCTACGGTACCGCGGACACTGGATACACCTGGATATATCTCACAAAACATTGACCATTACCTTCGATAAGGGGTGGGCAAATCCTGTTACTGTTGGAGTAAATGGTACCACACACCTTTTTGAAACCAACGATAAAAAGGAGTTTCAGTTATAAGATATCAAAATATATAACGATATTTTATGCACAATACGATTAGTTTAGGACGACTATACATCTGGATTTATTAATTCATTTATTTCAGTTTACTAATGGGATACATCAAATCTTCTTTTATTATTATTCTACTGTTGCATAGCTGTATAATGTTGCAGGCCCAGCAGGAAAGCCCGGAAAGGGTACCGGATTATCCTGTTCCCTATGATTATCCGACAGTTGAGGGAATAGAGGAAATTCTGAACAGGGTTCTTTCTTACTACGAATCTACAAGTACTTTAAAAATTGTTGATTCCGAAACCGGTAATGAAATAACCGATTTAAATAAATTGAATAAGAATGCAATGGTTTCCGAAGGATTTGCAGGAGAATGGTCCTATACTAATGGTGTTGTCCTTTCTGCATTCGGATATATAGGAGATGTGACAGGCGATCAGACTTTTTTTGCCAATAATGCCCGGTTCTTTGATTTTGTTGTAAAGACGCTTCCTTATTTCATTGAAAACCGTAAAAAGTTTGGCAGTGAGGCAAGGGGAGGCTGGGGAAGAACTCCTGATTTTGAGGCGCTGGATGATTGTGGATCTATCGGTGCAGCCATGATTAAAACATATTTGAAAAATAAAAATAATGATTACCTGGATCTGATAAACAAAATTGCCGATTATATTTCTAATGGGCAATTCCGTCTGGATGACGGGACCCTGGCCAGGCATCGCCCGCAATATAAGTCGGTATGGTCTGATGATATGTATATGAGTGTCCCTTTCCTTGCAAATATGGGTATACTGACAAAAGAAAATAAATATTTTGATGATGCGGTAAAACAGGTTCTGCAAATGGCTGACAGACTTTATATTCCCGGAAAAGAATTATTTGATCATGGCTGGAGTGTTACTTCCGGTGACTATGACCCACGGTTTTACTGGGGGCGTGCCAATGGCTGGACATTGATGGCTATGGCTGAATTACTCGATCTTCTGCCTGAAGATTACAGGGGGAGAGAGGAAATACTTCACCTTTATCGTTCTATGATCCGTACCCTTGCCGGACTTCAGGATGGAACCGGTTTTTGGCATAATATGCTTGACAAAACTGATACTTTTCTTGAAACATCTTGTACGGCAATGATCACCTTCGCTGTTGCAAAGGGGATCAATGAGGGATGGATAAGCCATGTTTACGGACCTGTTGCACTGACTGGCTGGAATGCCACTGAAAGCCGGGTTCTGCTAAATGGTGCAGTGGACGGAACCTGCGAAGCTACAACTTTTGCCCATGATAATGTGTATTATTATAACAGGGGTGCCAGTATCTTTGCAACACACGGTTATGGCCCCGTCCTATATGCCGGTGCAGAGATGATCCGTCTGTTACAGAATGATAAGATCATGATTCAAAAGGCCAGATCTAACTCCGTAAACAGTACTTACCATTATCTCCTGAAAAGTGAATGGCCGGAGAAATGAAGAAATCATTATTGAATCAATCGGCCGGGAGCATTGCGTCGACTATTTACAGACCCTGGTAGTAAGGTTGATTTCCATACATGATCACAATTCTTTCGTTTAGGACATGGTCCATCAGGCCTTATCTTCCATAGCCTTTTTATAGAGTTTAATATATTCTGCAACACTTTTCTCCCAGGAGAAATTTTTGAGCATGGCTCTTTTCCTTAGATCGTGAAAATGCTGCTTTCTGTTATAAAATGTTTCGACAGCCCATTTGATAGTATTGTAGATAGAATTGCATGAGGGTTCCCAAAAGACAAATCCTGTACCCTGGCCGGTATCCGGATCATAATTTTCAACAGTGTCTTTTAATCCTCCGGTAGCTCTTACTATCGGCAAAGTTCCGTATTTAAGTGAATAAATCTGGTTTAATCCGCATGGTTCATATAATGAGGGCATCAGAAAGAGATCGCTGCCGGATTCTATCAGATGAGCCAGGTGATTGTTGTAACCAATGTACGTCCCTACTTTTCCCGGAAATCTCTTTTCCAGATCGCTAAAGAAGACTTCAAGGTATTTATCACCTGAACCAAGGACAGCAAACTGGACATCCAGGCTCTCCATTATCTGATCAATACACCCTGGCAACAGGTAGAAACCTTTTTGTTCAACCATTCTGCTGATTATACCAATAACAGGTATTTTATTATTCTCCAGCAACCTGAATTCCTTTTGTAATACTTTTTTACATAAATCTTTACCATTAAGATTGGTACTATTATAATTGCTAGGGATAAGCTTATCTTTTGCAGGATCCCATTCTCCGTAATCTGCTCCGTTTAGAATGCCCAAAAAATTATCACCCTTACTCTTAATAGACTGATCAAGACCATGACCGCCTGATGGAGTTTTTATTTCTGATGCATAACCCTTACTCACTGTATTTACTGCATCAGCAAAATAAATACCTCCTTTCAGAAAATTAACAGCATTGAAACATTCAAATTTATCGGGGGTGAAATCCTCATCATTCAACCCCGCATAATAATGATAATACTTATCATATCTTCCCTGGTAGGCTATGTTATGAATAGTGAGTACACTGGCCGTATTTGTAAAAAAGCTGTCATGAGAATACAATCTTTTCAGGTAAGCCGGAAGAATCGCAGTGTGCCAGTCATGCCCATGAGCAATATCAGGAGGAAAATTCAGTAATTTGCAAACTTCCAGTGCTGCTTTTGACAGAAATGAGAAACGTTTGGGATTATCCTGATAATCAACAAAATTGTCATCATGATATATATTTGATCTATTGAAAAAAGGTTCATAATCAATAAAATATACAGGCACATCACCTCTCATTGTGCTTTCATGGAGAGAGAAGACAATTTCTTCATATTCCATTCTTACACTAATCTTATCGAAAGTGACTTTAAGATTGTGTTCTTCTCTGTTTATAAATGAATACAATGGAGTTATGACGATAACATTATGGCCAGCTTTTTTCAGAAAACGTGGTAAAGTACCAACAACATCCCCCAGTCCTCCTGTTTTGGCAAAAGGGACACATTCAGAAGCTGTCATTAGTATATTAAGTGCTTCTTTCATTCTTATTTTTTCTGTTCTGTATTTTTTAGTGAGAAGGTAATTTCAGTTCTATTTTGTCTTCAGATCCGAATAATAAACCGACTACAAGTGTAAGGTATTCTCTTAGCTGACGGGTTATGAGGTAATTATTGAGAACAAATTGCCGGGCATTTTCTCCCATGCGTTTTCTTGTCCCGGGATGTTTAAGCAGATATCTTATCCTCATAGCAGCACCTTCGGGTGTTGTAACTCTGAACCCTGTGTAGTGATCTATTATTTGCAGCTTGATACCGCCGGTATTACCTGCAATAACGGGTTTCCCCTTCCATAAGCCTTCTGTTACGGTTAAACCGAATCCTTCTTTGAGCGATTTTTGTATTATGATGTCAGAGCCACTTTGAAGGGCATTGATTTGCCTGTGTGCATCGGGTGGAAGTTCCAGTACATGAATATCCGGATCATTGCCGGCAAAGGCTTTTACTTCATCCAGTACTTCCTGGCCTTCAGGGTCGTCAGATGCACCACCACCAGCCAATACCAGCTGAACGGGGACATATTTTTTTACCATCCTGTAACTTTGTATTACACCTACAGGATCCTTGAACCTGTCAAAGCGCGAAACCTGGGTGATAAGAGGGATGTCCTTTTTTATCCCCCATGAATTAAGTAAATCCGTTATTTCTTTCTTTGGAAGTTCTCTGTTTTTTTCGCTCAGCGGATCAATACTGGGAGGTATAAGATATTGTGGATGATTGAGTGGTTGAACAAATTCCGAAAGTGACCAGATACTTGCGTCATATTCTTTAATAAATTCCCGTAGATATTTCCATACGGGCCTGTATGGATGACTGACATCTATGTGGCACCTCCAGAACCACTTGCCTTTTCTGTTGTTACAATGGCTGAGCAAAGCTGCAGGTTGTGGATCATGAATAAAAACTATGTCTGCTGTTTCAAGTTTTTCTCTCAGTCGCTCGTAATTTTCCCTGTTCGTTTTTTCATATACCGACAGGAGATTGTCCGGAATATCATCTCTGTTGCCTTGTAATGAGTTATGCATTTTTTTAGTGCAGAGATAAAAATCTTTTTCACCGGTAATAATCTCCCATTCTGCATCTATTCCCAATTCCTTTTTCAGAGGTATAAGGCGGTTCAGAATTTCAGCAACGCCACCCCCTTCTTTAGTGGAATTAATATGAAGGATATTTATTCCTCTTAACGGATTGGCCAGCTGTTGTAACTGGTCAATAACTTCGTGTCCTGCAACACTGGCGTATTGTTCAAGTAAGCTTCCCATTCGGTATCTTCTTAAAAAAATTGTAAAATGCGATGTGAATGATATTTCGTAGTTCACTCAGAGTAGTAAAATAGGGATCTATTTTATCAAGTACTTTTATTAATTCTTCATATTCATCTCCCAATCCTTCAAGCCAGACAGATATATCATTTCTGTGTCCTTCAGTTCTGCGCCGGGAGTCAATGAAATGGAAAAATATACTTCCAAGAGACATGTTTGGTATTGCTTCAACCAGTTCGCGGGGATCAGTGTATGTTATCCCTGTCTCGAAAATGACTATCTGTGAACGGATAAAATGAAATTCCTGTCCTCTTTTGGCCCATGGAACATGTTCTGATTCATAAAGGCGTTCTTCAACTATTTCTATAATCTCCTGCCGGAGATCTTCAATATCGCTATAAATATTCGGATCAATTACAGCAAATTGTTCGGAGATTTTCTGATCGTGAAGATTACGTGAAGCCCATACGGCAAAATCATTCTGGAATTCCGGGTCATTAAAATGGGGGTATAAAAGACCACCCCAGAAATGATAATAAAAACAACCCGGATGAACTGTCCTGAGATGATCCCTGAATTCTCTCAGGTTTTGTGCTTTTTCCCCTGTTGCGATAGCAATGAGAGCACAATCTGAAATATTAAAACCTTCATTCATAATATTAAATATTTCACCGGAATAAATTAATATTCTCCATTATCAGTAATTTATATTACTGGTGAGATAGATAAAAATAAGTAAAATGAGCGGCATTAGCAAATTTCACCTAAGCCCCGATGTAGTGGTTTGTTATTGGAAACACAGAATAGTCTCTGAAAAAATGGTAAAAAAAAACGGTACAGGATATTATAGCACCCAGAGTATGCTCCGGGGTTTATACCAATTGAATATACAGGTTTGGGTAATGAAGATTATTTTCACCAAAATATTTTGCATGCTGCATGGAGAGTCTGGAGAGAATTGAATCAGTATAAAATTGTATCTTTGTTAGCATTCAGTATAAAATTGTCTTCGCCATTAGCATTCATATGCCGGAAAATAAGAAGTATGCGCAAACACCACTGATGAAACAGTATTCAGCCATCAAGGGCAAGCATCCTGATGCCATACTTTTATTCAGGGTAGGAGATTTTTATGAGACCTTTGGAGAGGATGCAGTCCGTGCTTCGGAGATACTCGGTATAACTCTGACCCGGAGAGCCAACGGATCAGCTTCTTTTATTGAACTTGCAGGTTTCCCATACCATGCACTGGACACTTATCTTCCGCGGCTTGTAAGGGCAGGGCAAAGAGTAGCTATATGTGAGCAGCTGGAAGATCCCAAACTGGCCAAAAAAATCGTTAAACGAGGCATTACAGAACTTATTACTCCAGGGGTGTCCCTTAATGATAATGTATTGATGCATAAGGAAAACAATTTCCTGGCTGCTGTACATATTGACAAGAAAATTGGAGGTGTTGCATTCCTTGACATATCAACAGGTGAATTCCTCGTTTCTGAGGGTACTATCGATTATATAGATCAGATGCTGAATAATTTTCAGCCTAAAGAGGTACTACATGAAAAAGATAATACAAATCTTTTTCATGAATTTTTCGGCACCAGATTTTATACGAACAGGCTGGATGACTGGATATTTACTCCGGATGCAGCCAACGACCGTCTTCTAAAACAATTTGAAACAAGTTCATTAAAAGGCTTTGGTGTTCAGGGGCTGTCTCTTGGAATAATTGCAGCAGGTGCAATTCTCTATTATCTTGATATCACCAGGCATGAACAACTTGGACATATAACAAATATTTCACGTATTGAGGGAGACAGATATGTCTGGCTTGATAAGTTTACAATAAAAAACCTGGAAATATTTCAATCGCCATACGAAGGAGCCCGGACTCTGATCGATGTGATGGACAATACTGTGTCACCTATGGGTGGACGTTTGCTTAAAAGATGGCTCTCTCTTCCTCTTAAAGATTTGCAGCCGATAAATGAAAGACTGGATATTGTCCAGTATTTTCTGGAAAATGCTCCTTTCAGAGACAGGATATCCGGGTTACTGAAACAGATTGGTGATCTGGAAAGGCTTTCTTCCAAGGTGGCTGTCAACAGGTTAAATCCGAGAGAAGCTGTACAGTTGAAAAAGGCCTTAAGAGCTATTGAGAGTCTTAAGGATTTATGTGAAAAAAGTGACTGTGAACCTTTGGTGAAAATCGGGAAAGAACTTAATCACTGCAGATCTCTTGCCGATAATATTGAACGCAACGTGAATGATGATCCTCCTGTTCAGATAAACAGGGGAAATATAATTGCAGAAGGAGTATCAGCCGAACTGGATGAACTAAGGCTTATCCTGTACAGTAGCAAGGATTATCTGGCTGATTTACAGGATAGAGAGAGTAAAAAAACCGGGATAAGTTCTTTGAAAGTAGGGTATAATAATGTTTTCGGGTATTATATAGAAGTAAGGAATACTCACAAAAATAAGGTTCCGTCTGAATGGATCCGCAAACAGACCCTTGTGAGTGCTGAAAGATATATTACCGGAGAACTGAAGGAATATGAAAGTAAAATCCTCGGTGCTGAAGAAAAGATTCTTGAGCTGGAAACAAAATTATTCAACGATCTTGTATTATCCATCATTGAATATATTCCGGTTATTCAGGTTGATTCCCTGCTTGTTGCCCGTATTGATTGTCTCCTTTCATTTGCCGGTATATCTATTGAAAACGGATATAAAAGGCCTGCTCTCGACAATACAAAAGTTATTGACATAAAAGAAGGACGGCATCCTGTAATAGAGAAACAGTTAGCTCCCGGGGAGTGTTATGTTCCAAATGACCTTTTTCTCGATTCGGAAGATCAGCAGATAATCATATTAACCGGACCAAATATGTCGGGGAAATCGGCTCTTTTGAGACAGACAGCCCTTATAGTATTGATGGCTCAGGTAGGGTGTTTTGTGCCTGCCGGAGCGGCAAATATAGGGATAGTGGATAAAATATTTACAAGAGTAGGGGCAAGCGATAATATTAGTCTGGGTGAATCAACTTTTATGGTTGAGATGAATGAAACGGCAAGTATCCTGAACAATTTATCCGAAAGAAGCCTAATCCTTCTTGATGAGATAGGACGTGGAACAAGTACTTACGATGGCATCTCAATTGCCTGGGCTATGGTTGAATTCCTGCACGAAAACAAAATGAGGGCAAAAACATTGTTCGCCACTCATTATCATGAGCTGAATGAAATGGAAAATTCCTTCCAAAGAGTCAGGAATTACAATGTTTCAATTAGAGAAATGAACAACAAGGTTATCTTTCTGAGAAAACTTAAAAGAGGAGGAAGTGAACATAGTTTTGGTATTCATGTGGCAAAAATGGCAGGGATGCCAAAAAGTGTTGTAAACCGTGCTGACGAAATACTGAAAGAACTTGAACAAAGCCATGAAAAACAGGAACTGGTTAAACCAATTGCCGGTCTGGCTGATCACAGAGAAGGGTTACAGCTAAGTTTTTTTCAGCTTGATGATCCTGTCCTGAAGCAAATACGTGATGAAATACTGGATATGGATATAAATAATCTGACCCCGGTAGAAGCTTTGAATAAATTATATAATATTAAAAAACTGCTGAAGTGATTTTATCAGCTTTTCTTCACAGTTTTTTTTCATTAATTGAATAAATTATTATATTATTGTATATATAACGCTAAAACTAAAAAAAATGGAATCAGAACAGGACAGGAAGGTTATTATCGGGGCAGTGATCTTGGTACTTTTGCTGCTCCTGGCAATTGGTGCATTTTTTGTGAATGCCAAAACAAAACGTAATCTGAATGCTGAAAAGCTCAAGTCGGAATCCTTTTTATCAGAACGGGTTCAGGTTGAACAGGAGCTTGAGAAGGTAAAAAACGATCTTGCTTCACTTCAGGCGGTAAACGAAGAAAGCAGTAAGGAAATTGCAGAAATGCAGACATCCCTTACTCAAAAAGACAGAACAATAGCTTCTTTGTCACGGGCAAGAAAAACATTAGAAGAAAATAATGCTGAACTGGAAGTGATAAAAGAAGAGAAAAACGGTCTGGAAAATGAATATGCGCGTCTGAAAACCGAATTTGAAGAAAAGACAGCTGAAAATGAAACAATGCAAAACAACCTCGCTGCTATGGAAGAAGAAAGAGAATTTCTTGAAAGCCAGTTACAGGAGATGTCATTGTATTCTTCAGATAATTTTCTTGCCTATGGTTCAAGGGGCAGAAAAAGAGAGAAGCTTTCTTTCTGGTCATGCCTGACAAAGAAACTTAATGTTCAGTTTGAAGTACCACAGGAACTGACAGAAGAAATAAGTTTCACAATCACTACTCCTTCCGGGGCAACCATAACACCTGATAATTCATCTCTTAGCTGGTATATTTTACCTGATCAGGAGACCTTTACTGCTTCTCTGTCATATATGCCGGGAAAAGCAGAACAGATGCGAACCGTATCTCTTACTTATGCCGCTGAGGAGAAACTGGCCAAAGGAGAGTATAAGATTGAAATATTATACAATGATAAAAATATCGGGAACTGCAGATTAAGACTTAAATAATTGTTTTTTCTTGTTTTTAATACTTTGTTTTTAGAAGGATGCTCAAATGGGCATCCTTTTTTCTGGTTAGCTGTTAACGTTTTGGCCAAGTAATCAGATTATTGAATGCCTTATTCCGGGTTTTCTCCCGGGATTTCATTATATTTGTAAGAGGGCACATATTTATTCCTTACGACAGAGGTTTTTTGATATATGTAAGATATTTATAAAACAATGTCAGCTAATGCAGATATACGTAAGGTTGCTGTTCTTGGTGCAGGGCATGGCGGTCTGGCTATGGCTGGTCATCTCGCACTTATGGGGCATAAAGTGAATCTGTTTAACAGAGGGGAAGAAAGGTTATGGGGAGTAAAATCTTCAGGTACAATAGAACTGACCGGAGAGATTGAAGGGTTCGGAAAGCTTAATATGGCTACCAACTCAATGAAAGAGGCCATAGAAGATGTTGAATTTATAATGGTTGTTGTTCCGGCTTACGGCCATCGCTGGATGGCTGAGCAAATGGCTTCTTATCTATCAGATAATCAGATTATTGTCCTTCATCCGGGAAGAACGTTCGGAGCTATCGAATTCAAGCAGGTCTTGTTAAGAAAGAAAGTAACCGCAGATGTAATAATAGGAGAAGCTCAGACATTTATTTATGCTTCACGGGCCTCCGGCCCGTCGCAGGTACATATATTCAGGGTTAAACATTCAATACCTGTTGCAACTATAAGAGCACATCTGATCCCTGATCTTATAAGTAAACTGCGTCTGTTGTATCCTCAGTTTGTTCCGGGAGACAATGTTATAAAAACGAGTTTTGAAAACATAGGAAGTGTGTTTCATCCCACATTGTGTATCCTGAATGCCGGGTGGATAGAACATGATATTGATTTCCAGTTCTATCATGAAGGGGCAACTCCGGGAGTTACAAGAATTCTTGAAATGATTGATGAAGAGCGGATAAAAGTGGCAGAGGCTATAGGGATACGTGTTATTTCAGCACAGCAGTGGTTATATATGGCATATTCATCTGCAGGCAATACCCTCTTTGAAGCTATGAGAAAAAACACAGGCTACAGAGGAATAATGGCGCCCCGATCTTTAAATGTGAGATATCTAAACGAAGATATCCCTTTCAGTCTTGTCCCGATAGCTTCAACCGGTAAGATGCTTAATGTGAGTACCCCGTCCATCAATTCAATCATTCAACTGGGTTGCGGACTTAATAATACTGATTACTGGGCAGACGGTAGAACAGTAGAGAACCTGGGCATTGCCGGAATGAGTGTCAGAGATCTGAGGTTACTTGCCATAGGAGAGCAGTTCAAATAGGAACAGGTTGCTCAATTAAGTTAATCTGAAACAAATGCATTATGAAAAAGATTATTGGTGCTGCCATAGGCAGTTGTGTGCATGTTGCAGGGTTGCATCATTTTCTCAGGCTGGCAGAGATGGAAGGCTACCGGACTATTACTTTTGGCCCTGCAGTACCGGTAAAAAGGCTTGTCAGATTAATAAGAGATGAAAAACCAGATATTACTGCTCTGAGTTACAGACTGACTCCTGAGACAGCAGCAGAACTGTTTGCAGATCTTGGTTCCGAAATGAAGAAAGAAGGATTAGGAAAGACAAGAATGATTTTCGGAGGGACAGCCCCGGTAGCCGAACGGGCAGTAAAATCCGGACTGTTTGAAAAGGTTTTTAACGGCACAGAGTCTGTTGAATCAATAAGACAGTATCTGAGAGGGACAAGCATAAGGGCGGCTAAAGGTTCATTATCTGATACTCTTATTGGGAGAATAGAACAAAAGTATCCTTACCCTCTTCTGCGTCATCATTTCGGCAGACCTGAAGTGGAAGAGACCATTGAGGGGGTAATTAAAATATCAGAAGCCGGTGTGCTCGATGTACTAAGTATTGGACCTGATCAGAATGCGCAGGAGCATTTTTTTCATCCGGAAGATATGGATCCCACCCAGAATGGAGCAGGTGGTGTTCCACTAAGAAAACCGGAAGATCTTGAAGCCATATTCAATAGTACGAGGTGTGGAAATTACCCTTTGGTAAGATGTTATGCAGGAACACGCGATCTTATGAAGTGGGCGGAGATGAGTGTCAGGACGATAGATAATGCATGGGGTGCAATACCCTTATGTTGGTATAATGTCATTGACGGAAGATCAAAAAGACCATTGGAAGAAGCGATAAGAGAGAATCAGGAAGTAATGCACTGGTATGCTCTCAAAGGCATTCCTGTTGAAGTTAACGAATCACATCAATGGAGCCTGAGAGATGCACACGATTCTCTGGCAGTGGCAATGGCCTATCTGGCAGCTTACAATGCAAAAAAAACCGGAGTACGGCACTATGTATCACAGTATATGTTTAATAATCCACCCGGGACATCAGCTGAAATGGATATTGCAAAAATGCTGGCGAAAGATGAAATGATAAGAGAACTGGATGACAATTCTTTCACTGTATTCCGTCAGGTCAGGGCCGGTTTGGCACATTTATCAGCTGATCCTTCCATAGCTAAGGGCCAGCTGGCTGCATCAGCTGTCATCAGTATGGCCCTGAAACCACATATTCTTCATGTGGTTGGATTCACCGAAGGCGATCATGCAATCTGTCCTCATGAACTCATACAGAGCTGTAATATAATACACGGTGTCCTTCATAATACTCTCTACGGATTACCCGACATGACGGGAAACACAATTGTAAGAGAAAGAAAGGAAGAATTAAAAAATGAGGCCCGGATTCTGTTGGAAGAACTTAGAAGAAGAGGTAAGGACAAAAGCGATGATCCCTGGTCGGATGCTGCAGTTATAGCTGAAGCAATAAAAACGGGATTGTTTGATACACCTCATTTCCAGGGAAACCCACATCTGTGTGGAACTATTACCACAAACCTTATTGACGGTGCATGGTACGCTATAGACAGGAATACCGGAAGGAGAATAATTGAAGAAGAAAGAATTAAAAAGCTTAATGGAATTTAAAACGATTATAAATTATTAATTACTGCAACATTTTATAAGGTTTTTATCCTGCCTGTATAAATACGCAGGAAAAGAAAAACTGTCACAGTATACAAAAGAAAGGGATTGAGATATGGCAGGAATTGCAGGAATAGCAACAAGAGGTGCAAACGTGGAGGTTGAAGCTATGCTTGACAGAATCCGTTACAGGGGAATATCGGGGATTTCAGTGTTTGAAGCGAACGGAAATACTGTAGGACTCATCTGGAACGAATCGGAAATAAAAGGTATCAGAAAAAATATCTCTGAAGGTAATGTGGCATATAACAATGGTCCGGGCCATTTTGCCGTTGTTAAACCCGGAAAAAAAGATATTATTCTGTATCGTGATGAATTGGGTGTTGCTCCCTTGTATTATGCAAGTGATAAGGACGGGAATCTATGTTTTGCTTCAGAAGTGAAAGCACTGCTGCCGGTCACCAATGAAATAAAGGAGTTACCTCCTGGTCATTTTCTGGATAATGAGGGACTGAATTCCTTTTTCCGTTTAAAGGGTTTGCAGACTGTTGAAGATGATCCTGGTATTATAGCTACTGATTTACTTGCTCATCTTGACCGGGCAGTATCCGAATGTATTAAATCGGATGATATAGGATCATGGCTTTCCGGAGGTCTTGACTCAAGTGCAATATGTGCCTTGGCAACAAAAAAGATAAGACGATTAAAGACTTTTGCATCGGGCTTTAAAGGTGCACCTGATCTGCGGTATGCAAAAGAAATGGCACAGTTCATTAAATCGGAACATCACGAAATGATCGTCACTATAAATGATCTGATAGAGAAATTACCGGATGTTATTTATCATCTTGAATCATTTGATGCCCTTTTGGTGAGGTCGAGTATTACTAATTATCTTGTTGCAAAACTGGCTTCTGATTATGTGAGTGAAGTCTTTTCCGGAGAAGGTGGAGATGAGTTGTTTGCAGGATACAGATACCTTAAATCAATTCCACAATCAGGTCTTGAAAATGAATTGCTCAGAATTACCGTCAGCCTCCATAATACTGCATTTCAAAGAGTTGATCGTTGTGCCTCTGCCCATGGGCTGGTAGCTCATCTGGTTTTTGCCAATCCTGATATTGTCAGATATGCATTTACCATTCCGGCAAAGTATAAAATCTATAATAATACAGAAAAATGGATACTCAGACAGGCCATGAAGGGATTGCTTCCGGAAAATATTCTTTACAGGCCAAAAGTAAAATTCTGGGAAGGTGCAGGAGTGGAAGGGATATTAAAAGAATATGCTGAGAGACAAATTACAGACAATGTATTTAGGAAGGAACGGAAATTATCGAATGGGTTAATAATAAATTCGAAAGAAGAATTATTTTATTACAGGATCTTCAAAGATCATTTTGGGCCGGATATTGATCTTTCGTGGATGGGAAGGACCAGAGGTAGTCCGGTTGATATGTAACATTTTTATAATCAGACTATATCTTTTTGTGTATGGGAGTTTACAAACAGTATTGTTCCTATATCATCATATCCGCAGAGAACCGATTCTCCACTATGTTTAAGGACTTGAGTGTCAAAGCCTATCATCGTTAATCCGGCTGATGCGGATTTTTGATTTATCAGATTTTTGATAGTCATTTCCGGTGTCTCTCTGATAATTTCTATATTTTTTTGTGTAATAGGAAGTCGTCCTGATTTTACCAGTTCTGTAAGATTAGCTTTTACCTCATCATATTGTTCCGGTTTACATGTTTCAAATATTTTAATACTTGATTTCCTCCAGTCGGGATGGTCAGATATAATAAAGCTTAAGAGGATTAAAAGGCTTGAGTTTTCCGGATAACGGGAATTGATCCATACATGGATACCGTTACTGTAGTTGATATCCTTACTACTGGTTGCGAGTATACAGATATCAAAATTACCTGCTTTTATCAGGCCTGTGTTTTCTATTATATCTTTCAGATTATTAGGATGTTCCTTGTCGTATTCAAAAATAACCATGTTATTTTCCATACCGGAAATTCCGGGTACCTGGATAGCCTGTGCCAGTGCTGAGGTGTAAGAAGGAGAGATAAGAGTATCGACATAGACATGATTATTTGCGGTATCGTATACTTCAATAAGTTTTGATAATTCTTCAGCTGCTTTTTCCCTGGTAGCTCTGGAAAAATATCCGTCAATACGGTGAAGATAAGTGCCAAATCCATATTTATATGATATCCAGTTTAATAATTGGATAGCCCTGCCTCTTAAAAATGAATCCTTTGATATACAGATAGCACTCGGACGCCATTCTTTTGTTTTTTTCTTACTGTCTGATCTCTGAAGGTAAACCTGTATGTTTCTGTTAATCTGAAAGAGAGCATTGGCAAACAAGGCTTCCAGACCTTCTCTTTCACGATGATATGCACTAATATAGGTATAGACAAAAGTCATCAGGATAAGTGAAATAAGGGCGTAGGGTGCATTTATTTTAAACATGGCCCATAGTGCTACCAGAAAGCCAAGAATAGAAAAATACCATCTGGATCTGAAAGAAGGCCGGTATGAGGGCGAAGAACCAAAATGATTAAGGAAAGAGATAAGGCAGAGCGAGCCGTATGTTACCAGGAAGAACATAGAGATAATTTCTGCCACGGCATTTACATTTCCCAGAGCAACGAATACCAACGCAATAATTATGGTTACCAGAGTTGCATTTGCAGGCTCATTGTCTGATTTTCTGCCTAATGACAGCCATTTGTTGATTTTTCTTGAGGGGAAGGAAGAATCAGCTGCCAGTGCCTGTAGTGTTCTGGGGGCTACCATTATTGAGCCTATTGCTGATGAGAGTGTTGAGGCAGCAAGCCCAAAAGGAATGATAAGAAATCCCATTAAGGCTATTTTCCCCATAATGAGTTGATCAGCCAGCATATCTTCAGCACTTGCCGATATCGAAAGTTTATATATGACCACCAGATATACAAGCAATCCTATAAATGTAGCAGTAAGTGTTCCCTTAGGAATAGCTTTTGCCGGATTTTTTAAATCACCTGATAGTCCGACACCAGCAGTAAGACCGGTAAATGCGGGGAAGACAATAGCAAAAACCATAAAGAAATCATTGAGGTTTCGTATATCTCCTGCAGGTATCTTGTATCCGTTTTCCGCTGCATAGTCTGTTGAGCCCAGAAAGAATAGCAGTAAGGCAATAAACAGGATTGCTACAACAATATAAAGCATCTTAACTCCCATATTCGCTCCTTTTGTCAGGATCACATAGCTAAGGGCAAGCATGGAAGGAATACTTATCACCTGCCGGGGCAGGTTTATATTGAGTGTGTTTGCAAACCAGTCAAACAGGTACTGAAAGGCCTCAGTGAATGCAATAATATAAAAAGCAACACTGATGGCCTGTGACAGGAATAATGCTATCCCTATTGTGGCCCCTATATTAAGGCCAAATGAACGGGATATGATAAAATATTCCCCTCCACCTTCAACTCTTTTATTGGTAGCCAGCTCTGAAAGGGCAAAAGCTGTCGGTATTGTTAGCATATGACCCAGAACAACGAGAAGTAAAGCTCCCCAGAAGCCGAGAGTACCAACAGCAAAACCAAACCTCAGAAATAGTATTGCACCCAGTATAGTAGAAATGGCTGTCAGAAATACCGGAGTGGCACCAAACTTTTTAGCTGAAACTGAAGGATCCATATCAGTATTTTTTTAAACTGAAGGGCAATGTAGTAATAAATGGAAAAAAACAGAGTTGTTATCTGCTACAGTCACTAAAAAAAGATAAAATCTTTACAATCTGTGATTGATTTTTGATGTTGAACCTGGCGTTTGTAGGTTTTGAACCTACCCTTATGGTAAATCCTGATTCCGGGATTATTTTAAAGAGATCCTCGTCAGTACTGTCATCACCCAATGCTATAATAAAATCATAGTTATCATTGTTGATAATATGGGTGGCAATTGATCCCTTATCATATAAAATGCTTTTTATTTCCAATACCTTATCACCTTCCAGTACTTGCAGTTTTGGTTCATTTACAAGTATTTCCCTGAGATCATCCTTTAGTTCATTTATTCTTATGGATGCAATATCTTCATCGGCATTTCTGTAGTGCCAGGCCATTGAGGAGTATTTTTCTTCAATTACAGAACCATTACAGCGGTCGATATAATCATCCAGCAGGGGTCTTATCCTGTTTTTCCACGACAGATTTATCTCAGCATTATTGACCCAGTTATTACCGGGGTATCTGGTAAAGAAACCGTGTTCAGCGACAAGGACAGCACCAAGGTCCTTAAACTGTTCATCCATGAATTCCCTGGTTCTACCACTTATTATAATAACAGTATTCCGCGAATCGGCTATCAGATCTTCCAGCATAGTCCGGGTGTTGTCATTCATTATCGCCGTATCGGGAGTTTTTACCAGGGAAGTGAGAGTCCCGTCATAGTCAATAAGGAACAGGCGTTTTTTTGCATGGCAGTATTTTTCCCGGATATGATTTAAAGTGCTCTCATTAAGAAAATTAACCTGGAGAGAATCATTTTCTTTTTTTGTATCTTCCAGCTGATTAAAAAAATCATTTGTCCAGGTAAAGATATCATATCTTTTAAGCCTGTTCTGCATTTTCAGTATTCTTCTGATTTTTTCTTCTTCAGGCATTATAAGTGCCTGGTTTATTGCATCTGCTGTTTTTTCTGTATCTGTTGGATTTATTGTTATTGCTTCATTAAGTTCAACAGCTGCCCCGGTCATTTCGCTGATTATCAACATGCCATAATGCCCATTCTGAGAAGCTATATATTCTTTTGCTACGAGGTTCATTCCATCACGAAGAGGCGTTATTAATCCTGCATCACTAAGGTTATAAATTGCCACCATTTCGTGAAAAGGTATCGATTTATACTGATATACAAGAGGCATCCAGTCGAGAGTGCCGTATTTTCCATTTATACGTCCGGATATAGCTTCAATTTCTTTCCTTAGCAGCCGGTATTCCTGAATAATATCTCTGGAAGGGATCACAATCATGTTGAAGACAACTTTAAAATGCCATTCCGGATATTTTTCCAGAAATCTTTCATATGCTTTTAACCGGTGTATAAAACCCTTTGAATAGTCAAGTCTGTCAAGAGAAAACACAAGTTTTTTACCTGACAGAAAATCCATGATCTTCTTTTTCTTTTGTTCAGTTTTACCGACAAAACAGGCATCATGGAATTTATCAAAATCTATTCCGATAGGGAATGCATCAGCTTTTGTTATTCTGTTGTTAACATTAATATAATTCCTGTCTACCTTATAACCGAGTATTCTTTTCACCGATCTTATAAAATATTGCGCATAATCGTTGGTATGGAATCCAATAAGGTCAGCTCCTGTCATGCCTTTGAGGATCATTTCCCTCCATTTAACTGGTAACAGGCGTAGTATCTCAAAGGACGGGAAAGGTATATGGAGAAAAAATCCTATAAGGGCTTTTGGAAATGATTGGCGTACGAGCTCAGGTAAAAAGAATAACTGATAGTCATGAATCCATATCAGATCACCTGGTTCAATAAGTTCCCTGAGTTTGTCAAAAAATAAATTATTGGCTGTTTTATATGCTTCAAAATAGCTTGTGTCATACTTCGTTGAAGAGGTGAAATAATGAAATAAGGGCCATATTGTGTTGTTACAGAAACCACCGTAATACTTATCATTTATTTTACGGGGTATTTCTACCGGGAAAAGACGGAAGCTTGAATGGATATTCTCATCAGAGAGTTTTTTTTCTCCCATACCAACCCATAATATTTCAGGCATAGTTCTTTCAAGAGACTGCATTTTATCAGAAAGAGAGAGGATGGCAGATACTAATCCTCCTGAGTTTTGAACAGCATAATATTCATCCTTTTTTCTGACAAGCTTGAATGGCAGTCTGTATGATACAATAATCAAACGCTTAAAATTTATTTGGTCGAGTGTCTTCATAGCTCAGAGGAATATGGGTTTAGAGTGTTATCGATATGCTGTTTTTCAGTATTCATAGAAAACGGTTAAAATCATTCTGTTACCTTATGAATAACCATCTGAGGGAAAGGTATTTCAATATCTTTCTTGTCAAAAGCTATTTTCAGCCTTTTACGGAATTCACCTGCAATTTCCCATTGTTTAAGAGGTATTGTTTCTCCGAGTATTTTTACAATAATGGCTGAATCAGCAAATTCATCCACTCTCAGAAATGTTGGAGGAACGATAATGGATTCCTTAAAGGCAGGGTCTTCAGCAAGTTCTTTTCCGGTTTGGTTTATTACATTGATCACTTTTTCCAGGTCGGACCTGTATGAAATACGTATGTTAAGATTAACTCTTGCCCAGTCTTTTGAAAGATTGGAAACTAGTGTTATTGTGCCATGGGGGAAATGATGTACAGTTCCGTTGAGATCTCTAAGGGTGGTTTTTCTCAGAGATATATCTACAACACTTCCTCCTGTTCCGTCGATGTTAACAATATCTCCGATACGATACTGGTTTTCAAGGATTATAAATAAGCCTGTTATGATATCTTTAATAAGATACTGACCTCCAAAGCCCAGAGCCAGACCGGCAATACCGGCTCCGGCAAGTATTGGTCCGATTTCAAGACCAGCCTCCGCGAGGATCATTAGAAGAGCAAGCACCAATAGTGTAATACGGGTTGCACCTGTAAATATCCTTATTAATGTTTCTTCGCGTTTCTTTTCAGCATCTTCTGTCATTTTTTCGTCACGGACAACAGCTATTCTAACGGCCCGTTTTATTAGTCTGCTGATCACAATATTCAGTATCCATGCAACAACAGCTATTATAACAATTTTAAGACCATGCGATAAAAGCCATGGAATAATTGCTTCAGTCCATTCTTTTAATTTATCTTCCATAGTGTATATGTGTTTTTGTTCAGAAAAGTAATATATAATTATTTTTGAGTATCAGGAATCATACACAATATTTCATTGATTTTTTTCGTCTACCCCGGCCCCAAGAAGAACCGATCCCGACTTGTCGGGAGAGCTCGACGAAGTCAAAATCAATTTACTCCCCTTGGGGTAGGGGTAAATAAATTGATTTTCAAGCGATTTTGTAAATATTATTAATGATTCCTGATACTCATATAATTATTTTTGTTGCTATGTCTGTATTTTCCGTATTTCTTTATTCCTGATTTTGGTTTTTCTGTTAGTATATCCCTCATAAAAACCTTTAAAAAAGTGTCGAGCATTAATTCCAAGGAACCTGTTTCTGTATCCGCCTTCCTGAATGATAAGTGAAGGTAATCCAAGCCTTCCAATCATTTCACCATTCATATAAAAATCTTTGGCAGAGAGTAACCATGTTCCGGTAGGATCTCCTTTGGATGTATCAAGGCCAAGGGCAACAATGAGAAAGTCAGCTTTGAATTTTTCTATTATAGTCAGAGCTTTGCCAAGAATTTCTCTGTATTCATCACCGTTAATTATTTCTTTGAGAGGGAAATTGTAATTGTATCCGTATCCCGATTTTTCTCCCTTTTCTTCCCTGAATCCTGAGAAATAGGGATATGCGAAGGAAGGATGGCCATGTATCGAAATAGTAAGTACATCAGCTCTTTCATAAAATATCTGTTGCTGACCATTGCCATGATGGTAGTCGATATCCAATATGGCAACTTTCCCGAATTTACTTAAATAGTTACCTGCAATGGCAACATTATTGAAGTAGCAGAAACCTCCGAAAACAAAACGTTCCGCATGGTGTCCGGGAGGTCTGGTGAGTACATAAGCCAGAGGGTGATTGCCGAGTATGGAATCGGAGGCTGTAAGAGTACAGTTGACGCCCCATCTGGCAGCCAGATAGGCGTTTATATTGAGAGGAGTGAAAGTGTCAATACAGTAATAACCGGCTCTGACTGATAATTCTTTCGGGGGCCTGGTAGAGTTACGGATAGGGAAAACATAGGGATAGACAGATTTTTCAGGTGGCAGCCCGGAACAGACAGTCTTAAAATAATTCACAAATTTGCGGTCATGGACCTCGTAAATATATTTGTCAGGATAGACATTTATTTTTTGTTCTTCTGTTATGCCCAGCCTGGAAATCTCTCTGACTATAGTTTTAACTCTTACAGGTGATTCAACATATCCAACTTCCCTTACATGATGGATTTGATGTTTGCCATTTACAAACAAGCGAAATTTGAGATTATTATTTTTAATAGTTTTTATTTCATCTTCTTTAGGAGCGCGAGCATACCGGGGAGGTCTCAGCTTAACAGGATCGTCTTTTACACTGCGGACGACCATATTAATATAATCAGCCGGGCAATAAGCAGAATATTTCCTTTTCAGGATAGCCCGTATTATTTTTCTCAGTTCTGAAGCTTTCAGAGGCCTTGCTGTCCCAAGATCGTCATAAACAAGATAGGGTGCACAATCATCCTCTTCCTTTACTGGTGTTTCGTATTTAGTATTAATGACCGGATAAGCTCCGTAACGCTCATAGAAGGCAAGACGTTTCTTGTTCTGCGACAGAGAGGTCTGATCGCGGCACAGACCGGGATCATCCGGCAGACACTCAAAAAATAAACCTGTAGTATCAAGAGAAACAGCTTCTTCTCTTACCCTTTCATATAGAGATCCTCCTACTCCGGAAGTAGGACGTCCAGGTGTCACAGCGAGATAATCAAGATAACAGAACTGAAGGTCCGACATGTACATCAATACAGCAAATCCCCGGATGTTCCCATGTATATCATCAGCAATAATAAGCGATGTATAATATTTTTTTCTTACGGGGTTGGTCATCTGGCGCGGGATATCATCAATCTGTTCTGCACTGACAGCAGAAAACTGCTGTTTCATGATACTTTTGATTTTCTCCACAGCCTGCCGGTTCCCTTCAAGACAGGGATTGGTTATTTTTCGGATTCTGAACATATATGGTTAATTCTGAACAGACTTTTTTCAATTAGTAATTTACTCTGGTATGTCTGATCCTGTGTTATGGAACTGCTCTTTACTGGTGTATGATGGTTTGATGCTCAGCACAGGGTTATTGGAATGATTAATTACCTGTTGTACAAACGGGCCGATAAAAAAGTTTTTCCAGTTAGTATCAATATTGGCAGTTAAAATTATCAGGTCAATACCAAGTTCTTTTGCTTTCTTTATTACCTCATCAGGGAAATCATCCCCCTTACAGTAACTTGTCTGGTATCTGATCCTGTCGTTTTGAAGCTGAACTTTGAGTTTGTCAACAAGTTGGTCCAGTTCCTCCTTATTTTCTGCATCTTTTGTGTCTGTAAGCCCAAGAAGGTACAGTTCAGAATTATTCTTTTCAATTATCGGGCGGGAATAAATGTATTTTTCGAGAGCACCCGGAATAAGTCTTACAGGGAAAAGGACTTTGTTAAATTCTTTGTCTTTCCACTTTCCGGGAATTGTAAGAACGGGGCAAGTAGCATTTTTCACTACCCTGTAAGCCTCTGAACCCATAAACAATCCTCTGAGTCCACCAGATCCGTGTGAAGCAATAACTATCATGCTCACTTCTTCCTCAAAAGCCAGACGGCATATTTGTTCAAAGGGCTGACCGCTGCGTACTTTCCCTTTTACTTCAAGACCTGTTTTTTTCTTAATGTTTTCCGCAAATTCTTTTATCCTGTTTTCTATCATATAATTTATGTCAGGCAGAGGTCTGACATCCGGAAGAAAAACTTCCGCAGGCTGCAGGTAGGCAAACCTGTCTATTACATGAAGCAAAATGATCTCAGCTTTATGTCTTTCAGCTATTGAGATGCCCACATTAAGAGCATTGTCTGACGACTCTGAGAAGTCTGTTGGAATAAGAATAGATTTGATCTGTGATTTCATGTCAGGTAAGATTTATAGTTAGATAAAAACTTCATGAAATTATTTTATAATTACTGTTTGTTAAAGATATTAACTCTTCAGCCTACAGTATGTTCAATAAATCGTCCGCAAATAATTACGCGGTTATCAGGTCGGCCATGACCATAAAGATACTAATACTTTGGCAAAAGTCATATTCAGGATACCAGTAGCGGTCTTTTAATTACTTTTAGTATGAAGGAAAATATGACAATCAGGGAAAGGAAAACAGGATATATGGTTTTAATACCTGTCAGGCAACAGGATCAAATGGTTCTAATATCTTTCAGTTCCGGTTTAATGGGATATTATCTGATAAGGATCATCTTATTAGATAATATCAAATTGTTATTCTGCAGTGTATAAAAATAAATTCCTGCCGGCATATTATGAGGAATGAAAATTATCTCGTATTGTCCTGGAGGCTGAATCTCATTTATAAGGGTCTTAATCAGTTTGCCGGATGGACTGTAGATCCTGATCGAAACGAATCCTTGCTGTGGTATTGAATAACTTATTGTAGTCCCTGAATTAAACGGATTAGGATAATTTTTCAGGATTCCCAATGGGATATTATCTTCATAATATGTATCTACTTCAGTTACGCTTGAGTAAAAATACAGTTCCCTTTCCCACCAGATCCAGGTATCACCATCCCATCTGCTGTGGAGGTCTTCAGTTCTGCATTTATTCATATCATAGGTATAACTATGCAATTTATCATTCACCCAATATGGGTCAGCCCAGTACGAGATGTACCACAACTTAGTAATACTTTCGAGAGGGAAACTATTTTTCCCTTTTATGGTATAAGAAGTGGTAGTCTTTTCTTTATCTACCCAATAACCACTCCATAATTGTGTTATTTGTTCGATTGTTTGATTAATGGTGTCATTAGTTTGAGTAATTCGTTCTGTATTATCGTAAGTATATACCAATCTGCTCGATTCCCGCCATCTATCCTGATATATATAATTAACAACTTCGGTCAATTCTTTATTTTCATCATAATAATTTGAAGATTTGCTGTTTGGCAGCCAGTTTTCTCCATTCCAACGTAAAGTGGTAAACTCAATTATTTTGTTATCCTCATTATATTTAGTGAGTATTTGTGTATAATAATTCCAGTTTGTTTCATACCAGATCGAATATGTAAGAGACGTAACTTTATTGTTTGAGCCATATTCATAAGCATATTGCCATGCATCAATCCATTTTTCGCCGTCCCAGTTTTGTTTGACACTTAGGTTCAGGAGAAATTCCGGTTCATCAGAGACATTGATCTGACTGAGGTATACCTGTGAAGGGTGAATAATTTGTCCGGATAAATATTTAGTAATGATCGATTCTCGTTCCTGAGTGATAAGCGGAGATTGATTTTTTACAGAATGATCCTGTGAATTCAGTACCATGGCATGCATTGATAGAATCAGGGAAAGAAGAGGTAGAAATATTTGTATTTTCATTTGGAGCTCCTAATAATAATGAAAGATTACTATCTTACTTATAACATATTTAATCCGGTAATATTAATTAATTGTATATCAGGTTCAATGAATCTACATATAAGAGATAACCTTCGCTGTCAAACCATTAATCGGCACTCATCACAAGCCGGAAGCCCAGATCGCTGGCAGTAGCATCTGCCGGATAATCCCAGGTTGAAATTACCCTTACATCAGAATAATAACTAGCTAATCCACCTCCTCTGATGATCCTGAATTTCCAGCTGTCAGCCTTATCATAGCACCATTCCCAGACATTTCCACTCATATCATAGAGTCCAAGGGCATTGGCTTTCCTGTTTCCCTTAACATCCTGGACATCCTGAGGGTTTTCAAGGCCCGGATCGTTATATTTATAAACGGCCACCTGTGATGTGACTGCTACATTATCCGCAGTTGCTGTTCCGCCGCTGGCACATCCTCCTCGGGTCCAGTACTGACCGCTGCCGGCAGGGTATTCATAGCAATCACCGGAATTGTCACTCCCCTGCCATCTTGCAGCACACTCCCATTCAGCCGGGGTGGGTAACCTGAATCCCTTTTTATTAAAATCACATACCGTTTGATCAGCCCACCATTCATCATAATCAATTCCGGAGTATACTTTGCTAAGCGTCCCCAGACCGGCCCCCTGTTCAGTGAGCCAGTTGCATGCCATAATTGCGCCGTACCATGTAATATCGGTGCAGGGATGATTATCAAGTCCGCTTCTGACATTAAAGCCATTATTCCGTTCTATGTCATAATAACCATGTAACTGTGATCCTCCCATATAAATGAGTGGCTGATCCCCCCATTTCACATAGTCGTCACAGAGGTAGTTAGGGGCATTAATATCTTCGGTATCAAATATGGGAGGCCCTCCTGAAATGGCACCCGGGACAATATCCAGCCCCGAAGCACAATTGTAGATCCATGCCAGCAGTTCATTGGTGACTTCGACTTCTGATATCCAGAAGGGTTCAACGGTAAGCTCAGGTCCGTCTTCAAAATCCTGATCACCGTCATCAGCATTGGAAAGGAAGGTCCCTCCGGGACAAAGGATCATCTTAAATGATCCGCCTGTAAATTCAGCTGTTTGTGTCTGGAGCTCATCTCCCGGTTCTGATCCGGTCTTTTCGCAACTGGTGGCAAGTAAAAGAACCAGAGGGAGAATGATTAATGTTGCAGGTATTTTCATTTTTTTCATTATTGATATAAATAGTTAACTTGTTGGTCTGTTTTTTGCATATTATATATATCATTATTATTCAATTATTTATCAGTTGTATTTTTTATTTTGCTCCACCGGCTTTAAGTATTTTAACTATATTCTCATTTCCTGCCTCAGTGGCTATTGAAAGGGGTGTTTTGCCCTCAACTGCAATAGCGTTGACATTTGCACCATTTTTAACAAGGAAGCTAACCAGTTTTTCATCACCGGATGACACAGCCCAGAACAGGGGAGTATAGCCCTTGTACCAGGATGTTGTATTAGCCTCATCGATGTCAGCGCCCTGGGCCAAAAGATATTCGGCAAATTTATAGCTAACAATTTCCCTTTTTAAACCCATGAGGGTGCATTGAGTAAAGACACCATTCCCTTTGTCAGTTAATGCATGGATGTCTGCTCCTTTCTCAAGCATCTGTTTAGCTATATCTTCTGAGCAGCCGCATGCCAGGATAAGGGCAGTGGCACCGTCATTGGACTTGATATTAATATCTGCCCCCTGCCTGATTAAAAATCCTGCAACATCATTATTACAACCGTTTAGTGCATTCATCAGGGGGGTGTACCCTGTTCTGTTATCCTGGTGGTTGATGTCGGCGCCAGCGGAGATAAGTACTTCCATCATCACAGTGTCCTTAGCCAGACCCAGAGCAGTATAGCCCATCATGTCATCCTTCTGATAGTTTACATCAGCGCCGGCCGCAATCAGTGCTTTGACTCCGGCAATGTCATTATCACTGACCTTGCTGAATAGCTCATTTTCCTGGGGGAAAAGATCTGTTGATGCAAACAACCCGGCCACTATTGCCACGATTGTCACTAGTCTTTTGGTGTTTCCTTGATTTTTCATCGTACTAAGTTTTATTTGTTATCGGTTTTATCACATAGATGCGCTTTTTGCTTCAGCAGCACGCCGCTTTGCCTTAACACCCTGGTAGACGGCAAGCAGTCCGACGAAGAAAAAGAGTGCCGAGATGCCTGCCAGCATCAGGTCGCCTGATTTAGTGCCTGGTTGAAGTACTGCCGATTCCGGCAGATCTGGGTCATAATAAACATCGACCTCTTTGCCGGCAGGATATTCTGCCTGGAGGCGTTTTGCCTTTGAGACGTTGTTGTCAAGAGCTCCGTCTCCAACGGTAATTTTGGATGCAGTGTATTTTTTGCCTTCAACAGTATAGGAGTAGGCAATATCGGGCTGGTAATGGGTATTGCCATCCCTTTTAAAAACTTGGACCTCAGATTTGGTAATGGTGCCCGGCACTGACGGCCAGCTCTTTGATGTTGCTGAATACTGCAGCGGTGGCAGGGCAAAGAAAAAGAAGATTGCTGCACCCACAAGGGCAAAGATGATGCCCAGGGTAATCGGGTTGGCGTTACCGGGTCTTCTTGTTCTTGCAGATCCGAATCTGATTGACATAACTTTTTTTATTTGCTAAGTGTTAAAGTGCAGTTTTGAAGATTTTTAACAGGTGGGCATCCGAATGATGAAGGTTTTCCGTTAGGTAAGTCTTCTTTTCCGGCAAAAGATGCAACAATGGTTCCTGATCCGTCTTTGCCTGTACTCATATTACCTTTCAGATGTACCTGCAATGGAAGTGCCATAGTCATCTTTTCAGACCAGGTGTTATCTTTTCTTTCCTGATCTGAACTGATGAATTCCCTGATTGTTACATCACTTGACCCCGGAGCCAACAGTTGAATAAGCACTTCAATCTCCAGACCGCCACCCTGGTCCTGTTTATTCATTGATTCAACTTCCTGTACTATTTTATTCAGATCGCCTTCCAGAATAAGTTTCTGCATCTTCTCCTGTATTGCCTTAGGATCATTCCCTATTTTCTTTTGTATAATCAATCCGCCCAGGCATTCTTCTGTAGCAGAGAAAGAGTCGTCACAATTTATAGTTTTGAGTTTATGATATTCTTTTCGTGTTTCTTCTTGTCTTAAAGAGTATTTGACATCTATATTCCCATTGGCTGTTATACCTGATATTCTTGCAACCATTCCTTTACCGAAATCAATTTCTTCAACTTTCAGATTGAGGCTTATATTTTGTTCACGGTTTTCAGTCTCATGAATTGTCCCATCGTTATAGGTACAGTCAAACTGGTTTGTATACTCGATTTTAAGAGTTCCATTCCATACTCCGGCTACAGGTGAGGTGTTATCAGTGCAATCTGGCTGGCTAACTTCATGAATAGCACCATCAGAGAAGTTATTTATGGGCATCATTTCATTTATATCATCCGATACTTGCATGGTGATATTCATGCAACTTATAATCAACAGAGATGTAAATATTGCTGACTTCTTCATAATTTTTTAATTGTATGGTATATCGTACTTGAACCGTATCACAATTGATTTCTTATTGATTCCTGATTATAATTTGTCCAGATCAACTATCTCCCATTCAATGCTTTCAAGAGGAGGCCCCAGTCTGGGTTCGTAGTCTTTTACAAAATCTTCTGGTTTTGGTTGATTATCATCGTAATTTGATTGTTCATTATCTGGGTTCACATCAGTGTTTTGAATTTTAACCTTAACATAATGAGCAGGTTTTTCCGGATTTATGGGATCTAGTACCGGTCTATCAGAAGCAACACCCTCAGCAATATTATAGATTATCGTATAACGCCACCGGAATGTACCCATACCAGGAATGGAAGAAACATGTTCAAAGGTCTGATCTTTATATAAATAACCTTCTGCAAATTCTAAAGTCCGGCCTGTATGTGGTGAATCAGGGATCTTTGTAGGAACAATATTTTTGAGCATATCATATCTGAGATCATCATTTTCAGGATCAGAGGTTTCAATATCCCAGTTAAGATCTCCGTTCCAGTTTTCTTCAAGAGCAAGATTCATTACAGAAATGACCCCTCCTTCATGATTCAAAAAACGGGTTTTTCCATTTATATCAATATTAATTTGCGAATCATAATTTATCTTTTTAACCTGAAAAGAACCAGCATTGATACTTCCTCTTCCTGAAACCTTAACGGTACCTCTTCCTGATAATATGGATACTAGCTCAATATTTTCCACGTTGTTACGATTAACCCTGACAGCAAAAGATTCGTCGTAATGAACAGGAATTCTGCCCGTTACGGATATTTTATAATTAACCATCGGATTGCTGAAGTTAAACTGGTGATCTATGGTCAGGTGGCATTTAATATATTCACTTTGGAAAGAAACTAGTCCGGCAAGGAAGTCCTCTGAATTTAATATATTTTCAAGTATTGTATATGTGGGTTTTTTGTTGATGGATATTGTGGTCTCTGGTTGTTTTATTTCTTTAGGACCGGAGAACAGGAACAGACTTAGCAAGATCGGCAGATATATTTTCATTATTTCATTTATTTGAAGATTAAGGCATCATATTCGGCATATCCATTACCTGATACCCGTCAGGTATTTCAAAACTATCAGTATCTGGTTTCCATGTCTCAAGATCTGTAAGTTCCATTGTTGATCCATCGGGTGATCCGTCGATATAGTTGACCAGTTTCATCGGGAAGGTGTATTTTTCTGAAGTCCAGACCGTAAACATTTTCTGGTTGGGATTCTCTTTATTCCAGAGTCCTGACCGGCTACATTTAATACCGTTTATTGTTTCTTCTCCTTCTGCTTTCATGGTTCCCTGGTTCAGATAATGCTGATAAGAGGCTACAGGATCGTTACCCATGCTCATGGGATTACTGGAGGGACCTTTCATTGCCATTTTTTGTTGCGGCATAAGTATCACAATTTCCGGGGAACCCTGTTTGACGATGATAACACCTTCCTGACCGTTTTCGTTAAATTCGTAACGATAACCGGCATCGGCTGAATATAAGGCAAATACGCGTTCCTGCCCCATGCTATTAAAGTGCATTTTACCTTTGAACTGAGCTGTCACCGGGAATGACAGCAGGCAGATGACGAAAAGAATAATAAGTTTTTTCATGCTTGTTTCATTATTGGATTAATTTGATTTTACTAATTTGTTTCGCACATTCGCCCGGCGCCTGGCAGAGTCTCAGGCAAGTTTGACTCTGCCTCACTTCTTCACGAATTTGCTTCGCACATTCGTTCGGCGTTCGGCATAGCTCAAACAAGTTTGGCTCTGCTCTCACTTTTTCACGAATTCCACCCTGCGGTTTTCTGCTTTACCTTCAGGGCTACTGTTAGTGTTGATCGGCATTGATTCGCCAAATCCTTTGGAGGACAACCGGTCTGCGGATATACCCATAGATATGAGTTGATTTTTGACAGTTTCAGCTCTGTCCTCAGAAAGTGTCTGGTTCATATCAGCATCGCCGTCACTATCAGTATGTCCCTCTACGCTGAAGCTGATATCCGGATGCTCCTTCATCAGGGTTGCGATCTCGTTGATAACACCCATTGACTCAGGCCTGAGTGTAGCCTTGTTCACATCAAAACGGATGCCGTTGGCAATGATTTTGCCGTCCTGCATAAAACGGTCATAGTATTTTACTCCACCTTCGGCTATTCTAATGTTCTTTATGTAATAATGGCTTTTATCACTAGAATGTAATGCACGAATTGATATGCCGGTGGGATTAAAACTGAGATGGGGGATATTTATCAACCTTGTCTCATTGAGATAGGCTTTCAACTGCCCTTTCGTATAGGCGACAGCAACATGGGCCCATTGATTGTTCACTTTTTCTCCTGAGGGCAGTTTACTTGAGGCAGGACTAAACTCCATTCCGTCACCCCACACATCAAGATAGGTTCTTCCCGGAGGTGAACTCTGGTTTTTCATGTCATAGAGATAAACCGAAATAGCGTCATGAGGGATCCAGGCATCGAACTCTATTGTAAAGATATCAGGAAGATAATCTGAATGAGGCTCTTTTATATAAGGGATTATTGTGGAGCCATACTCCCTGAACATAATGATATTTTCACCGTTAAGGGCAGCTACCTCAATATTCCCGTCATGCAGGTCCCATCGTGAGGGGAACTCTCCGTTTTCCTCGCCTGTGAGATTATCTTCATAGATTACCTTGTCGCCCGGGACAAAATCATATTTAGCCCAGTTTAGCGTAAGAGCATCGGCTGTAGTTACTCTTCCGGCATTTCCGGGAGTATTGACTACAGTTCCCGACTGACTTTGTCCGACGCCGGGATCAGCTCCCTGTTGTTGAGTGGCGGCTGTACTGTCTTCTTCTGTGAAGATGTCTTTGATGCCTTTTTCCAGCTCATCAAATCCTTTTCTGACAGCTTTGTCTGTCTTTTCGTTGGCACGCCTGTTGGCTTCCCTGTTAATCCTTTCTTTCAGGTTTATCCTGACCTGACAGTCAGCAGATATAGTTGAAAATATTAGAAAAGAAAGAATAACTGTAATAACTGTTGCTGTTTTCATGGTTCTGTTATTTTTCTAATAAAATTACGGCTAGTAATAATAATGTCACAGAACGGATTAGTATCCGCCAGCAAACAATTAGTAAAAGGCAGGAAAATTATATTATCAGGGATTTTTATAAATACTGGGAGTTACTGATTTCATGTATGACCTGTTTCCTCATATTTTGTGAAACAGGTATTTTTGAATTATCCTTAAGAACAAGATATCCACCGTCGCGCTTGACAAATCTGTCAACATGGGAAATATTTACAAGGTGCGACTGATGTACCCTTATCATACCGGAATTCGAAAGAAGCCCGTCGAATTCCTTGATGGTACGGGAAACCATTATTGTGTTGCCATCAGTCAGTATGAACCGGGTGTAATTACTGTCAGCTTCAGCTCTCACAATGTTTTTTAATTCAATGATATGTAAATTATCAGCTGTATTGAGCACTATTCTCCTGAGGCTTTTTCTGTTCTTTATATTTTCCAGAAGAGCTTTCAACTTAAGCTGTTCTTCTTCAATATTCAGGATTCCGGCTGCTTTATCAATAGCAGCACAAAGATCTTCAGTGGTGAAGGGTTTAAGAATAAAATCAAGAGCACTTACTTTTATTGCATCCAAAGCATATTCCTGGTGTGCTGTGATAAATATGGTTTTAAAATCTGTTGGGGTCAGTCTGTCAATAAGATCAAATCCGGTACCATCAGGCATTTCAATATCCAGGAACACCAGGTCCGGTTTATATCGGATGATCGATTCAACACCTTCTTTAACAGATTCTGCTGAAGCAGCAAGATCGATATCAGAATATTTCAGGTTTAAAATATTTCTGATAGAATTGTGAATAGATAATTCATCGTCAACGATTACTGCTTTCATCATTTCCAGGTAATCTTCAGTTAAATATTTTTCTGTAAGGCATTACTACCGTCACCCTTGTGCCTGAGGGAGTTGTGTTATCATAAAGGTCTGTAATGTCGTAATTTATTTCCTTTATTTTAAGTTTCTTCCTGAAAAAAGCCAGCCTTTCCTGTATTAAGGTAGTAGAGAGAGATTTTTTAAGCATTCCTTTTGAAGTGCTTTTTGTGGTGATTCTTCTTCCTGCTCCATTATCGGTCACTTCCAGTCTCAGGAGGTTATTATGAAAACTATTATAGGATATATCTATACGTCCTTTCCCGTTTTTCAAAGGAAGAAGGCCATGTTCAACAGAGTTTTCAAGACATGGTTGGGCAAGCATGGGAGGCACTGAAATATTTTCAGGATCAATATCATTTTCAAATGTAATATTGTAAACGAATTCTGATTCAAATCTGAGCTGTTGTATGTCAAGATACAATCTTATAGTCTCTATTTCCTTTTCAAGAGGAATAAATTCTTCTCTTGAATTCTCGAGGATATTGCGCATAAGGCTGGCAATTTTTACAAGAAAAACATTTGCTTTTTCCGGATGGCCTGACAGGATGAGTTCCTGTACTGCACAGAGGGAGTTGAAAATGAAATGAGGATTCATCTGTGCCCTCAGTAGTCTTTGCTCCAGGTCGATACGTTCATATTTTACTCTCAGTCGGGTGTTATGAATATAAAAGAAAGTGATAACAGCAAGTAATACTAACAGGAGAATGAGTCCTTTCAGATAGAGGTTCTGTTGAGTGATCCTGTTTTCACGGATAAGAAGTTCCTGCCTGTGTTCAAAATCAGCTTCTTCCTGTCTTCTGTTATACTCATTTTCAATTTCCAGTCGTGTTACTTTTTTCAGGAATTCGTTATTGCTGATACTGTCATTAATAGAGTAATATTCTTTTAGATAATCATAAGCAAGAGCTTTATTGCCTGTTTCATTGTACAGGTCACTCAACAGGGCTGCAGCAGAAGAAATCACGATTGCTTTATTTTGTTTACCGGCTTCAGAATAAGCTCTTCTGGCGTTTTTCAGAGCACTGTTAAAATCCTTCTTTCTCTTTTGTATCTGCCCAAGTGTGATAAGGTAAGACGGTAATTCAGAGTCATTTAACCTTTCAGCTATAGCAACAGCTCTTTCAATGTACATAGTTGCAGAATCGATTTCATCTTTTATGAGAAAAGTTGATGCAATGATCTGTGAAGCAGCAGCGACACCCGAGGGATAGTTCATTTTTTCGTTAAGATCCAGGCTTCTTTTGAGATAGTGGATAGAACTGTCAGGCTGATTCCTTGCTGCATATATCTGAGCAATGTTATTAAGACACTTGGATAATTCAAAATGATCTCCGGACCGTTCACATACTGGAACTTTCCTGAAATTGAATGTGAGAGCCATATCATAATCTTCCTGATAGTAATACATCAGTCCTATCGACCCATAGGCAATGGCCATGCCGTTTGTGTCTCTTTTCAACTCCCATAAATTAAGTGCTTCAAAATATGAGTCAATGGCTTCATTAAAGAGCAACATATCCTTATAAATATTACCCAGGGTATTAAGAGCATCAGCTAGCGGGATAGTATCATTTATAGAGCGGGCTATTTCGATAGCCATGTTAGTCATCTCTATTGCACCGTTAAAATCATTTTTTTGTCTGAAGAGATAAGTGAGTGCACTCAGGGAATTGACCATCCCTCTCTTGTCTCCGGCTTTTTCAAAGCTGTTGAGGCTGAGTCTGCTGTAGTGTTCAGACTCAACCAGGTTACCTTTAACACTGTAAACGTATGCAAGACAGTAATATGCCCTGGCCTGACCGGTAATGTCTCCCAGTTCCTCATATAAATCAAGTGCCAGAAAATTATAGTATGACGAACTGTCACCGGGGTTGTATTTTGTGAAATAAGCCATTCCAAGTGCCAGACTGGCATCGGCAATGCCCTTTTTGTATCCGGCGGCCCTTGATACTGAAAGGACTCTATAGGCCTCGCTAATGGCCAGATCAGGATTTTGCCTGGCAGTAGTATAAGCCTGCCGGGTACTATTGTTAATTAAAACAGTGTCAATATCCTCATTCTGAAAGGTATAAGTTGTGTTAATAGCGGAGGACATGAAACAGGCCAGGGTGATAATTACAATCAGGTTCCCCATTGTTAGTAGCTTAGCTGCTCAGATTATTTAAAAATACTAAATTTCTGCAGATAATCATTCATCATACAGAAGAATATGAATATTTGAAGCTTAGCTTTTATATTGTATGAGAAAACATTGCTTATGATATGAGCAATCAGAATCGTCTGATATATGGTTTTTTTAATATCATTATCGGTTAAAATAATCAGAGCTTTTAACTGTTTTTGCAGATCAGGGTTTTAGCGGCTTAACAGTTTTTTTACAGGATCCAGTAATTTCTTAATTAGCTTTGGTCTTTCTGCTTCTTTTCCCTCCTGTATAAACTGATTCAGAATTTTTGAGAATTCAGGTGTGCGCAGATATCCGAATGATTTATGGGGATTAGGGATGTTGTTTATTCTATAATTATTCACAACCAGAAAATCAACAGGCTTTACGCCATAAGAGTTATAGGAATAATAATTTTCAATTTTATAATTGAAAGCAACCTTATCAAGAATATCTGAAAAATTAAACCACTTATAAGTAACTCCGGGAGGTGTCTGAAGCATTGAAGTGGTTATGCCTTTTTCTTTTTCCTCTTCAGCTATTTTGCTCAGGATGAAAGGTAAGCCAAGAGGAGATCCCATTGTTACAAAGGTGTTTATTTTTATATCCGGCACCAGGAAAGTAAGAACATCAAAAGCTATTATTGAACCCATAGAATGTCCGATCAACATAATATTATCCTTTCGATGTCTTCTTATCTTTTCAGATAAGCGATTTCTGATTAAATCTCTTACATAATGGACATCATGATCTGTTTTGTTGCCATAATAGTATTGTTCAAGATCCGAGAAATACCTTCTCATTATAGTATCGGAAACAAATGAATAATTAAGGGAGAGATCCTCATTGAGGAAGATCCTGTTCATTTGTCTTCCCAGATAATCAACTATTTTCTTACGTGTACTATGGTCTTCAACTACGAAATTTCCCGAAGTTTCAAGGTATTTTTCATCAATGTATAAGGGATTGCCCGGGTCTTTTTCATTTGGGTCAAGAGGCTTTTCATAAAGAATATCAGACCAGTATGCCATTTCAAATTCAGGTAAATCATTGTCAGACCCCAGTGTCCTTAATCCTTCAGTCATAGACAGTTTCCACCATTTCTTCAAACGAGCCACCGGTGGTTTATTACCAAGGCCGTGAATGCCTATTATAATATTAGCCATATTGATTACAAGCCTTTGTGAAATATAAAAGAATTCATTGAAATATTTTATTATCTTTTTGCCTGAGAAATCAGATTTACCTTTGTTGAAAATGTAACTTAATCACAGGCAATGCATTTTTCGATAGTGTAAATTTACAAAAGAAAGATATAAGAATATTTACCAAAGGATTTAATTAATGAGCAGTTATGTTATTCTGATCTTTTGTGTACTCATACTGCTGGCCTATCTGTTTGATATTACCAGCAGATACACACGGATTCCCGGTGTAGTGTTTCTTATAGGTCTGGGAATAGGTATTCAGGTACTCGTTGAAACAACCGGTTTCAGTATACCTGATTTTAATCCTCTTCTGCCTGTATTTGGCACTATCGGGCTAATACTTATTATCATGGAGGCAAGCCTTGACCTTAAACTTGCAAAGAATAAGTTCAGACTTATAATCAAATCAGCTACAGCAGCTGTTTTTCTGTTTGCATTATTTGTAGGCATTATGACAATCATCCTGGTTTATTCTATGGGTTATAAGGTGACAGATTCTATATTAAATGCAGTTCCGTTTGGTATTATCAGCAGCGCAGTTGCTATTCCCTGTGCTTCTCATCTTAATAAAAGGCAAAAGGAGTTCATTGTTTATGAAAGTTCTCTGTAAAATATTATTGGTATTCTTTTTTTCGATTTTATTCTGATATATGGCGACTCAATATTACTTGGATTATTCAATTTTATATTGAACAGTATAATTACAATTATAGTGGCAGTAGTTATTACTTTTGCACTGGCCCTCTTATTGCATAAAATAACCTATCATATCAATTATGTTATTATACTTACTTCATTAATCCTGGTATATGTTCTTGCAGGTATGATCCATCTTCCGGCTTTACTTCTTGTCATGGCTTTTGGAATGGCACTGGCAAATTACAGACTATCAGAAAACACTTTTTTAAGCCGCTATATTCAATATGATAAATTTGGTAATGATCTTGCATCTTTCACCAGAATAATGCGTGAACTGACATTCATTGTAAAATCGTTTTTCTTTATAATGTTTGGGTACCTGACTCAGATAGAAGGATTGTTCGATCTGAGTAATGTGATCACATCTTTATGTATAATTGCGGGTATTTATTTTTTACGGATTATATTCCTCAGAATAATACTAAAAATTCCGGTTCTTCCTTTTTTGTTTTTTTCGCCGAGGGGACTTGTCACCATTCTTCTTTTTCTGAGTGTCCCTGCTTCTCTGAAGATTGGCCTGATAAGCAAGGAAGTTGTGACTCTGGTAATATTACTCACTATTTTTATTATGTTTATCGGCAATATTTTTTACAGAGACGATATTATTACAGATCAATATCCGGGTAATATTGATTGACAGGGATATCGCACATAGATAAATGCACTGGAATCAGTATTTTCAAGAGATGTCAGAAAATGTCTGAATAAATAAATGCTTATTGTTTCAGAGCTGCTTTTGTAAAAATATATTCAGGTATAGGTTGGTTGAATTTTATTGAGTTTATAATAAATTCAGTTCCTTTTCCCTTTTTTAGCAGGTCTTTATAGACCACTTTCATTGGGAACCATCTCCCTTCAATTTGTTTTACTTCCGATAAATTTGTCTGTTTTAACATCTGTCCGCTTTTTGCAAATAATTCCTCCCGGAGAGGTATGTATCTTTCAGTATCAATCCACATTTTACATTTATAGTATGCTACATTATCAGCTTTTGCCGTCATATCCAGTATCCATGTCTCCCGGCCATCCACTGTTTCAATGCCTGTATTAATTGCATTATACATTTCACTTAACTTTCTGTCATCCATCATGTCTTCATAAGAAAGATCAGAGCCCATTACAGACTGTCTCAGCATATGTCCTGAGATCTGAATAGTTCTGTCAGTTGAAGGAGAATATATCCAGAGCTGGTTTTCAAGTTTGAGCATCTTGGTTCCCTGTTCACGGGGAGGAGACAGGTATTCTGTAAATGATTTTTCTTCACCTGCTGAATATGTTACAGAGGTAATGGTTCTGCTGGAGCGGGTTCCGTGAATGATCATTGTCGATTCAAAAACACGGTTTTCAGATGACATATTAGCTTCGACTCTTTTCAATATATCATTTCCGTCCTGTGCAAAAACAGATGCCATAAAGAAAACCGGAAGTAGGGTTATCAGGTTTTTCATTTTATTTTTCATTTAATTGTTGTTCTGCATCAGGTTTCAAGTTCCTTGAATAATTTGGCTGTCTGACGTTTATATATGCCAATGCCGGAAAGCATTGTGCCGATCACTGTTGCAGCCAGACCGGGTATAAATCCGATATAAAAGTCGGCACTTGTTATCCGGGCTCTTATGACTGAAGGTATCATCATAGAAGAACCCTGCATTATTCCTGAAAAGTCGATACCATATTTCTGCATTAACCATGCAAAGAACAGTCCCAGAGCTGTCCCTGTAATTGACCCTGCTATGCCGATGATCAGTGATTCATAGATCAGGGTGCGGTAAATATGACTTTTTTCTTCTCCCATTGCCAGGCGTATCCCGAATTCACCATAACGTCTCAGACCTCCCAGCAAGCCTGCATTCCATAGCACAAGTGACATAGCAATAATAAAAACAAGGGAGATGTAAAGAGACCACATTTTTGTCATTGAGACGTAAGTTCCCATTGTTCCCTGTTGGCTGAGACTTCTCATCACAGGGATGAACTCATCATTATTTAGCGTGTCTGATGAATTAAACCTTTCAGCATACATAAGGGCTGTCTCGTCGTCATAAAATCCTGATTTAAAGAATCCGAGGATTTCTCCTGCAGCATTTTCCATGTCAAGCGCATATTGTACATCCTCAATATCCGCTATTATTGTACCCTTATCCAGCGCTTCATGTCCCATAGCTACAGTTCCCGACATGATAAAATTATGTATTGCCATACTTCTGTTCATTGTTGAACTAATCAATGTCAGCTGTTCTCCTGGATCTATTGCAAGTTTCCGGGAGAATTCCCCGCTAAGCAGTACTTCATTTTTCTTTTCCGGGAGACGGCCTCTTATGAGTGATTTTTGGAGGTTCAGTCTCTCTTTTTCGGTTGACAAGGGTGATAAAAGATCCATGCCAAGGCCTGTAGCAGGTCCCTGGGACCGGGTTTCCCCATTAATGTCAGGAACATCAATCAGTCCGGCAAACTGAATCCGGGGCGACCATGTTGTAGCAGGGAATTGGCTGTTGAGATCATTCAACAGGGAAGACACATCTGCCATTGCAAGATCGTTGGGTAGCTGCTGCATATTATCGGCATAACTTCTTGTCATTACTTTCATATGGCCATGAGTAAAGCGGGCATTGATCTCAATAATATCACCCATAAAACCTACTATGTAAGCATGCATAAAAACGCTGAGGGTTACACCTATAGTAACCACTATCACAGGCAGCCTGCTGCGGCTCTTGTCTCTGAGCAATCCTTTGAAAAGAAATTTTATCATTGTATCCTCCCCCTTAATGCTTCTGTTGGATTCATACCTGCTATTTTTCTTGATGGCCAATAGCTGACGATTGCCGTAACTGTCATTATGATCAACACTGTTCCTGCTACCAGTCCGGCACTGTAAACCGGATACAGAGTCTGGGCAATAGCCATGCCGAATTCACTTGTATCCATGGGCATAGTCCAGCCGTTTTTAGCCTGCCATGTAAGAAAAGGAATGCCATAAGCTGCGGATAATAAAGCAGCAAAAACGGCGTGCATGGTTCCTTCTACGGTAAAAAGTCCTACTACTTCACGTCTCGTGTATCCGAGCGCTATATATGTGCCTATCTCCTTTTGCCTTTTGAATATTGAGAGTACCTGGGTGTCAAATATTGCCAGCATGGCAAGCAAAATCAGGACAGCATAGAGAACTGATGTTCCTGCAGTTTTTACTTTGATAAGCTCATCAACAGAACTGGTAAGTTCCTCTTTGCTTTTATGAATCCATCCTGTAACATCAGATCTGTCAGTTCGGACATTATTGTAAGTAAGTATAGTCGCTTCATCTTCAAGATTAAGCATAGAACGGAGTTCATTCAGCGGTATGTATATCTGACCCTGATCAACAGCGGGAACATTAACCGAGAAAATGTCCGTGATACATATTTCTGAAGCATCGAAAGTCCCTTCAGTATCTCTCCACTGGATCATTACCCTGTCGGAAATGCCGAGCTGCAGATTTTTTGCCATCCCTGATCCAATAATTGCAGGAATAGCATCGCTGATTGTTGTGTCCAGCTTATGAGAGGGCAGGTGGAATATTTTTTGGTGAGGATCAAGGCCTTTAATCATTATGGACTGAAGTCTGCCCTGAGGATAAATTGTTCCCTGAGAAATTAATAAAGGCGTCATACTGTCCTGTCTAACTTCCTCCCTTAATATTTCGGGAACAGGAGCATGACTGTCATTCAAAGTAAAAGGATCGTAAGGATCATAATTTTCATGCCAGTATTGTCCTTCTCCGATTTGCCAGTTTGTCATATCGATTTTTGCCTGATGATCCCACCCGGTGATTACTCCTTTCATCCAGATAATAATAACGAAGGAGAAAGAAAGGACTATCACATTGAGCCAGGTACGTAAGCCGGCCCCGATGAGATTACGGAAAGCAAGTTTAATTGCCAGTTTCATAGACCTTGTTTTATTAATTGGAAACTACTTCGTCTTTGTCAATCCTCCCATCAAGGAGGAATATCTTTCTGTGCAGGTAATTAATTACCTTTTCATCGTGAGTAGCGAACAGGAAAGATGTTTTTAATTCCCTGTTCAGTTCTTCCATCGTTTTAAGGATATTATGAGAGTTTGCAGCATCCAGATTGGCAGTAGGTTCATCAGCCAATACGATGGAAGGTTTTTTTACCATAGCCCGGGCTACAGCTACTCTCTGACATTCCCCTCCCGAGAGCTGGGGTGGTTTGGACCTGATTTTATCGGTCAGTCCAACCCATTCAAGAGCATCCATGACCATCTTTTTCCTTTCTCCTGAAGAGAGACCGAGAAGGAGTAAGGGGAATTCAACGTTTTCATAGACAGTATGAACTGCCAGCAGGTTATAACTTTGGAAAATGAATCCAAGGTTTTCTTTTCGCAATCGGGCAGATTCTTTTGCATTAAGTTCTGATATTGATTGACCTAATACCTTAACCAATCCTGAAGTGGGTACATCAAGAGACCCGATAATGTTCAACAGAGTTGTTTTTCCTGATCCGCTTGGACCAATCAGACCTGCAAATTCACCCTGAGATAAGGTGAGTCCGATGCCACTCAATGCAGTAAATTCTCCTTTTCCCATAGGAAATTTCTTTACAAGATTCTCAATTTTAATGATTGAAGAATTTTCCATTTTTTTATGATTAATGATTGAATACAAATAAAACCCGGATGCCTTTTCCTCCGGTAATGTTTTGTGACTCCCTGTAAAAAGGGAGCATTTCTGATTCAGGATTCCAGTAGGCCATTACATAAAGTGAAGTGGTATCAAATTGCCTTTGCCAGCTGATGTAAGAGTATAGATTATTATCGTCCCAGTTGTAGAAGAATATTGTGCCCAGCCGGTCAAACATACCAACAGGATAATTAGCTGTTATAAGAGAAAAAGAGGTTTTAGTACTGTAAGAGAAAAAATTTTCACCATAACATGCCAATAATTGTTCAAAGGATGTATAAATACCATTTCCTATCCCAAAAGTGTAATCAATGCCCGTGTTTAACAGCATCTGATTTGTTAGCAAACCTGTATTTTTATTTTTATGAGTAAGAGACCCCTCAACCCAGATGCCGGCCGTCAAATCCCATTTAGCGTCAAATCCTATTTTGTTTTCGTTGATCCTTTCGAATTCCGGAATACCCTGACCGGTATGTCTGCTGTCAGCTGTCCTGTTATGATAAGTGATTGCAAATTCTCCGGAAGGTATTGGTAACTGTATCCTTCCTCCAAATTCAGGAATTTCTTTATTAGGAGGTATTATTTCCCATCCTCTTATGTCGCTGTTGCCATAGAGAATCCATAACCAGATATTGGCATTGTTCAGGAAATAGTATCTTCCGAGCAGGCCCCATACCCCATCAGTAAGCTGAAGGGGATCGCGCGGATCTATCTGGTCAAACCACATCAGGGGCCGGAGTATGGAAGCAGAACCGAAACTTATTTTCTGTAGTCCTATCCGTAATTCGTACTGGTCTGATGAGAATCTCATCCAGGCCCGGTATGGCTTAATATTATATGATGTATTGAGAGAATCAAAAGGATGTAAGCCGGCATATCCGGAAAGATTGGCAGTTAGTTCCGAGTCAAACCTGACATTCGATTCTGAAATCACTTCATAATTAATTCCGGGTAAATACCTCAAACCTCCCCATAGAGGAAGATCTCCGGCATTGGACAGGCTGGTCCATAAAGAAAACTGACCATTGAAAGACAAAGAATCCTGTCCGGAAGCAAAAAATCCTGTGAAAAGAAAAAAACTTGTTATAGTGACAAATACCTTCATTTTGTATTATTCATGAGGCGAGATGCCATAAGTGAAAAAGTTGGCGAATTCCATGATCATGTCTTGTGGAGTATTGTATAAATTCTGCAGATTTTTGTCATTGAACATGGGTATAAGATATTGAGTGATAAATAATATGAATTCGGGTTTGAAATCCTTCCTGAACCACCCCTTCTCCTGCGCTATTCTGAAAGATTTTATTATCTCCTGCCATGAATGTAAAGTCAGCTCTTCGATGAATGATCTTATTTCAGTTTTATCACTGTTATAGAAATCATTCAGAAATTCGCGGCTTATGTCGGTTGTGCCTTCAAGTTTTAAGGTAATTATTGCTTTAAATCTTTCAGCGGCAGGAATATTTTCCTTTTGCATTATTTTGTTAAAACGTTCAATACCATGCCGGATCTCATTTTCATAAATTGTTTTGGCAAATTCAGTTTTATTATTGAACCAGCGATAGAATGTCATCTTGCTTACTCCTGAATCACGGCATATTTCATCAATTGTGACTCTTTTGAAACCGTGCTTCCAGAATAGATTTTTGCCTGAAACAAGCAGCGCTTCCCTTTTTTTGTTTTTAACCTTCATAGCTGATAAAAGTATAAAGATACATAAACTATACGAAATATGTAATAATAGATAGAAAAAGTATAGATAAAATATGGAGAAATAGAAATTCAATCTGTCTTAGATATTAGGGAAAAGGAATACAGTCAGAAAGGGATGAAAATCTTGATTATTACTGAAACTTACATAAGCAGAAACTCACAAAAGGAAATGATTGTTCAATTCACGTAAGTTACATTCGACTATTGAGATAAAAATTAAATAAACGAATGAAATACAAAGAGGGATTTTAACTGTTTTCAGCCTGGCTTTTGTTTATTCTGCTTCTTTTTCTGGCATTTTCATCAAGCTGCATCTTTCTGATCCGCATTGATTTAGGAGTAATTTCAATGTATTCATCTTCTGAAATATATTCCATTGCTTCTTCGAGAGAAAAACGTACAGGAGGTGTTAATATGGCTTTATCATCTGAACCGGAGGCTCTCATGTTGGTCAGTTTTTTTGTCTTTATTATATTCACGGTAATATCTCCCTGACGGGTATTTTCACCTACAACCTGGCCCATATAGACCTCTTCGCCGGGGTAAATAAAGAATTTACCTCTGTCCTGAAGTTTATCTATTGCATAGGAGACAGAAGTACCTGTTTCCATGGCTATCAGTGAGCCGTTTCTTTTGTATGCCATTTCACCTTTCCATGGCTCATAACATTCAAAGCGGTGAGCAATAACTGCTTCTCCTTCGGTAGCAGTAAGGAGTTGATTTCTTAAGCCAATTATTCCTCTGGATGGGATTTTAAAATCGAGACGTGCCCTGTCATTCTTAAGGTCGATATTCAGAATATCTCCTTTTCTTTGGGTTACATGATCTATCACTTTTCCGGCAAAGTTTTCCGGTACCTGTACAGTGAGTGTTTCAACCGGTTCATGTCTTATACCGTTTATTTCTTTAATGAGGACTGTTGGTTGTCCGACCTGCAGTTCGAATCCTTCTCGACGCATGGTTTCTATTAAAATCGAAAGATGCAGAATTCCTCTTCCGTACACTGTAAAGCAGTCTGATGTTTCAGTTTCTTCTACTCTGAGAGCAAGGTTCTTTTCTGTTTCCCTGAATAGCCGGTCTCGTAGTTGCCTGGAAGTTACAAGATTCCCTTCCCTGCCAAAGAAAGGTGAGTTATTTGAAAGGAAAAGCATACTCATTGTAGGTTCATCCACCTGAAGATGTGGTAGCCCTTCCGGATTCAAAATGTCAGCAATGGTATCCCCAATATCAAAGTCTTCCATTCCGAATACTGCACATATTTCTCCTGAACAGACCGGCTTTTTTGTCTTTTCCTTTCCCAGTCCTTCAAAAAGATATATTTCCTTTACAGTATTCCTGAGTATTCTGCCGTCTCGTTTTATGAGGGATACCTGACTGCCAGGAATAATTTTCCCACGAATTATTTTACCCACGGCTATCCGTCCGATATAAGAAGAATAGTCGAGAGATGAAATCCTCATCTGAAGTGTTCCTTCAACTTTTTCCGGAGGTGGTATATGTCTTAATATTGTATCAAGAAGATAACTGACATCGGTGGTCGGAGTATCCCATTCGGGACCCATCCAGCCCTGTTTGGCAGAACCGTAAACAGTTGGGAAATCGAGTTGATATTCTGTTGCCTGCAGACTACACATGAGATCAAACACTTTCTCCTGAGTATCCTCGGGTTTACAGTTAGGCTTGTCAACTTTGTTTATGACAACTATTGGTTTCAAACCCAGCTCAAGAGCTTTCTGTAATACAAACCGTGTCTGTGGCATTGGTCCTTCAAGAGCATCAACTATCAGAAGGACGCCTTCTGCCATATTTAACACTCTTTCAACTTCCCCTCCGAAATCAGAGTGGCCGGGAGTATCAATGATATTGATCTTAACATTCTGATACCGGACAGATACATTTTTTGAAAGGATAGTGATCCCTCTTTCTCTTTCAAGATCGTTATTATCCAGAATAAGCTCTCCCATATTCTGATTATCACGAAAGAGTTTCACCTGATATAAAATCCTGTCAACCAGGGTTGTTTTACCATGATCAACATGGGCAATTACAGCAATGTTTCTTAGTTCTTCCATATATGATTTCTTACGGGCTGCAAAAGTAGGAAAAGATTTGACATAATATTTTGCAGGATAAATAAAAGAGGCTGACTCATGTTACTTTTGAGCCAACCCCTTTTAATATGTCATAAAAGCAGTATTGTTATTACGCTTTTATCCCTTAAGCTTCAAATATATCCGTCATCCTGTCAGCAGATGAACTATCGTCTTTTTTGTAAGAGAAAAAGAAATATCAAATCCTTCTTTCTGTAATTACTTTGCTCTTAAATAGACTTTTTAATAAAAAGTCTGGTTTTTTTAAATCCTGCCTTACTGTTCTGTTCTTTTTCCAGTGAGGCCATATCCAAAGAGAGTACCTGACAGACTATTTTCATCTTCTACTGTTACTATCAGAGGCATGGGAACTCCCAGAAAAGCATCAAATATAATTTCGATAGCGAAAATGGAATCTGTTAAAACTATTTCTTTAAATTCATTTGGTTCTTCTCCGCTTCCCGGTATACTGACCTCTCCATGAAGAATGCCATCAGTTTTTTCAAGATTCAGCAACAAATTTATGTCATATGCAGCAAGATTTTTAACTGTAAGATTCCATTCGCCAACCAGAATATCTTCCGGTGATTTATTTTCCTGAGCTGAAACAGCTTGTGAGAAAACAAGATTTATCACAATCAGGAGAGCAGTATGAAATAATAATTTTTTCATTGGATTTAATGTGTTAATTTATAATAGCAGTAACGGTATTTTTATAATAATTCCGTGTTTTTAAGGATGCCAAAATATGAAAAAAAATGATTCGAAGGATAATAATTCACAAAATTATCCATAATGGACAGGTCAAATAAATAAACAAACAAATATGATGATGAAAACCATGCCTTTATAGCCCTTTCCGGGTATTTGTGACTGATGTAAACGAGCATAAAGATTACAACTTTTATATGATATTAACCTGTATGGTGATTATCCCGGAACGAAGTAATCATAAAACAGGCAGATAATAAATAGTTTTTGTCCTTATCCTCATCATTAACCAAAAAAAGCTTTATTTTTGCAGCCTATTTATCAACTGAAATGGAAGAAGACCCTTATCAAAATAGCAACAGGTATTAATATTCCGTAGGGAAGATCTTCCGGTTTCCTTACGGGTAAAGAATGTAAGGAGACTTATTATGATTGAAACATTAGTTGAATTCCAGGAGCTTATTGAAAAGAAACAATGGAAGACCTTACGGAGTGAGTTGTCAATTCTTGAGGAATTAAGCATTGCCGAACTAATTGAACAGTTGGAAGAGGGAGACGATGTGTTGATCTTCCGTTTATTGAGTAATCAACGGGCTAAGAATACCTTTCAGTTATTATCCCATGAAAAGCAGGAACAGATCATTGAAGGCCTTGCAAAAAATTCTAATAAGCTGGCTGCTTTGCTAAATGATCTTGATCCGGATGACCGTACAGCTTTTTTTGAAGAATTACCCGGCCAGGTTTCTCAGCGTCTTATTCAACTTCTTTCTCCTGAAGAAAGGAAAATAGCTATTCAGCTGCTTGGTTATCCTGAAGAGAGTATTGGTAGGCTTATGACTCCGGAATTTGTTGCTGTTAAATCATCATTTTCTGTAGGACAGACACTTGACCATATAAGAAAATTTGGCCATAATTCTGAAACCCTTAATGTCCTGTATATTGTTGACAATGCCTGGAAACTGATAGATGATGTTAAGATAAGGGATATAATACTTGCACATCCGGATCAGCCTGTTTCCGAGCTGATGGACAAAAGATTTGTCTCACTGAATGCTTATGACGATCAGGAAACAGCTGTTCGTATTTTTAAGGATCATGACAGGGTTGCCCTGCCTGTAACCGATTCCGATGGCATTCTTCTGGGTATTGTGACGTTTGACGACATAATGGACGTGGAAGAAGAAGAGACTACTGAGGACTTTCACAAATTTGGTGCTTTCCAGGAAGCTATTGTCAATCCACTCAAAGCAGGAGCTACATTTATGTATAAGAGACGTATTTTATGGCTTACAGTTCTTGTGTTCATGAATATATTTTCCGGAGCGGCAATTGCCAGTTTTGAAAATGTCATTGAATCGATGGTATCGCTTATGTTTTTCCTTCCCTTGCTAATAGGAAGTGGCGGAAATGCCGGCTCACAATCTGCAACGCTGATGATACGTTCACTGGCAGTCGGAGATGTTGAAATGAAGGATTATGTCAGGCTTATCGGGAAAGAGTTCATTGTTTCTCTTCTTCTGGGAATAACAATGGCAGCCGGTGTTTCAATAATAGCAAGCTTCAGAGCTCCCGAGGTAATAATTGTTGTTACTGTCACTATGATACTTACTGTTATGGCAGGCAGTATGATCGGACTCACAGTGCCTTTTATTTTCACCAAACTGAAAATTGACCCGGCTACAGCCAGTGCTCCACTGATAACATCAATAGCCGATATTTTTGGAGTGTGGATATATTTCTCAATGGCTGCCTGGATGTTACGCCTGTAAAACCTCCTGGGGAAAAAACTTGTTTAAGAGGGCTTTTTATAATACCTCTATGCAAAAAGAAGAAGGCTGACGGCCATGACCAACATGCCAGCTATAAGACCTCCTATGGCAATATGATGTTCCCCGTATTCTTCTGCTGTAGGGAGGAGCTCATCAAGAGAAATATAAACCATGATACCGGCTACTCCTCCAAATATCACACCGAAAGTGGCAGCAGTGAAGATCGTTTTTAATATCAGAAAACCTAATATAGCTCCTACAGGTTCAGCCAGCCCCGACAGAAAGGAGAGCCAGAAAGCCTTAGACCTGTTTTTTGTGGCATAATATACCGGTATGGATACAGCAATACCCTCCGGAATATTGTGAATGGCCACTGCTACTGCAATACTTATCCCAAGTGTAGGGTCCGACATAGCTGCAATAAAGGTAGCCAGTCCTTCGGGGAAATTGTGTATAGCTATTGCGATAGCAGAGAAAACACCGATACGCATCAGCCTTTTGTTACCATTCTGTCCTTTTGAGTCATTATCACTTATATTCTTTATCTCATGAGGATTCTCATATGAAGGAATAAGTTTATCTATCAAAGCAATCAGAGCGATCCCTGAAAAAAAAGAAATAACAGTAAGCCAGTACCCGGTTTTTGTCCCGAAAGATAATATAAGTGAGTCCTTTGCTTTTATGAATATCTCCACCAGAGATACGTAAATCATAACACCCGCAGAAAAGCCCAGTGAACCAGCAAGAAATTTAGGACTGAATTTTTTTGAGAGTAAAGTCATAAGACTTCCTATTCCGGTCGCAAGACCTGCAAAGACAGTGAGCCCCAGTGCAAAGGCAAGGTTTTGATTATCCATTAAATAAATACTTTAAACTATGGTGACCCGGGTATTATTCCGGTTAATTATATCTATCCGGAATAAAATCACCCGCTTTCTACTCTGCTAAGATAAGAATGTAATTATTTATTTAGTTCTTTTATCCGGCCTGAATTTAATAATAAATTAAGAGCTGGACATCCTGATAATTTTTCATTTCTGATATATATCTGTTTTCTTTGACCCAAAACAGATATATATCAGATATAAATGAACAATGCCAGACTCCCTGTTGCCGTTTTCTCTTTTGTATTTGTGATATTAACTGCAGTACAGTTAATACTGAATTCTCCGCCTCTCTTGTTGCTGGAGCGTTTTGTTGACGGTGGAGGATGGATTGAGATTATTATTATATCATTTTATGGCGCTTTTATTGCATTTAAAATGCAAAATCCGAAAAATAGTCCTAAATGGAGAAGGTTATCCTGGACTCTGTTTTCAATTGTTTTTTTTTCTCAGATGATAATTGGTCTGTTGGGTGCCGGTAATTTTTTAATGACCGGTAAATTACATCTGCCTGTTCCATTAATGATCATTTCCGGTCCTCTTTACAGAGGTCATTTGTCAGTGATGACTATACTTTTTTTGAGTACGGTGATCCTCACAGGTCCCGCCTGGTGCAGTCAACTGTGCTATTTTGGAGTATGGGATAATATCCTGTCAGACAAATCAACAGCAACAAAACCCATTAAAAACAAAGCAGCAATAAAGACCATGGGGCTGCTTATTGTAATCATAATAACCCTTTTACTTCGTTTTTTGCAAGTGCCGCTGAAAATTGCAACACTTGTGGCTATTGCTTTTGGTCTTGGTGGTATGGCAGTTATAATATTTGTCTCCCGTAAGAAAGGCTATATGGCACATTGTCTTTTATATTGTCCCATCGGAACCATAGTGAATTACCTGAAGCTTTTGAATCCTTTCCGCATTTATATTGATAAAGATTGTACAATGTGTATGAGATGCACCACGGTTTGTAAATATGATGCCCTGAATTTAATTGATTTAAAAAACAGAAAACCCGGACCCACTTGTACTTATTGCGGCGATTGTATCTCAGCCTGTAAAGATAATTATATACGATATCGTTTTTTTAATTTACAACCGGAGACAGCAAGAAAACTTTACTTATTTCTGACAGTTTCAATACATGCAGTTTTCCTGGCTCTTGCCAGGATATGATCATTTAAGTTGTAAGATTACTGAATACAAGAGATGGCATTATTATCTGTGTATTTGCCAGTTGACCAGCACATCGTTTTCAATATACAGGAGAGATGTGTTATATAACCATTCTTCCTTAATATCATTGCCACTGATAACACGATTTATCTCCCGGGGATTTCCCCAGCTGTCCAGAACCATATCTGCAGTCATACCTTTCCATATCTTCATTTTCAGTAGTTCAGATGCAATGTCATAACCATATTTATTTTCAAGGTAAGTCTTTCTTGTTGTCTGACTCTTTTCTGCAGAAGAAGGGATTGTTGACTGTGGCTGAGTTTGTTGAACATTATTGTATTGATTCGTGGTATGGTCGGGCACTGCCGTAACATTTCCTGCCATGGCATGATTTCTTGAAATATATCCCTCATAATTTTCGTAAGAAACGTAAAGGTAGGTACTGTCAATATCGAGAATATCAACAACCGATCCGGCAGGGAGAATTACAATAACGGATGCAAGGTTATTTTTATCTCCAAACAATCGGCTGGCAAGTTTTAATGTAGCCTGATTTTGATCTGACAGAGCTGCCGGGTTATTTTTTTCAAGATCTTCAAGCACTTTTTCCGCGTTATTCTGAGCTTGGACAGAAAAAATAAGAGAGGACAAAAAGCAGTAAAGAATAAATTTTCTCATGTTGGAGTTTTAGAGAGAACATCAAAAACTATACCATATAACACAAGTTATTTAGGCGTATCTTTATGAACTTATAAGTTTTTGTGTAATATTAATAGAACATTAGTGATTGTCAGGTTGATTTCCTGAACCGAATAAGAGATAAACCATCTCTTAGGGGGAGAATAATATTATCAAGATCTTTCTGTTTATTTATCATTTCATTGAATTCAAGGATACCCTTTGTCTGGGGATCTTTAATATTTTTATCAGTAACTTTATTCCCCCAGAGCACATTATCGGCTAAAATAAATCCATTGGGTTTTATTTTCTTTTTTACGAGATTGAAATACTCTGTGTATTCCCTTTTGTCCCCGTCAATATAGATAAGATCGAAAGTTTTATCCAAACCGGGAATGATCTCCTGTGCGTGTCCTGTTAATTGGATGATTTCCGATCCCAGTCCTGCTTTTTTAAAATATGAACAGGCAAATTCTTTTAATTCGTCATTCATTTCAATAGTTATAAGCTTTCCTCCGGGTTTCAGTCCCCTGGCAAGGCATATTGCCGAATAACCTGTATATGTGCCGATCTCCAGAATATTTTCGGGATTAACCATTGCGGAAATAAATTCCAGAAGCTTCCCCTGCATGTGACCTGCCGACATATTGGGATTAACAAACTTAATATGGGTTTTTCTGTAGAGATCGTCAAGCAGCGGATCTTCGGATGAAGAATGCTCATAAATATATTTTTCAATCAGTTTATCCATAATTATTTATAAGTAAGAAAAGATAATTCCGGAAGAGAGAATATTTCATTGGCTATTTCAAGCAGATCAGAACTGTTTAAGTTGTCAATCTTTCTGCATGATTCCCCTAGTGTGTCTATTCTGTTTAATACCAGAAGGCTTTTACCTATACTGAGCATGAGGTTCTCGTGATTTTCATAAGCTCTTGCTATAGCCCCTTTTATCTGGCTTTTAGCCTTACTGAGCTGGATAATACCCAGACTTTTATTTCGCATTTTTTTCAACTCTTCCATTATTATGTCGGTACTCTTTTGGAAATTATTGTTTTCAGTGCCGAAATATATCAGGAAGAGACCCGTATCCGAATAAGCACTGTATCCTGATTCCACGTTATATGCCAGACCGTTTTTTTCTCTCAGGGAAAGATTTAACCTTGAATTTAGTCCTGGACCACCCAGGATATTGTTTAGGAGGAACATCCCGGTTTGTTTCTTATGTTTAATGCTGTAAGCAGTATTGCCGATAATACAATGATTCTGATATGTGTTCTTTTGTTTAGTGACAATGGTCTGTTTATATATTGTATTCTTTGTATTATGTCTGACTACCGGTTTTGATCCGATTGAGCTGAAGTATTTTTCAAAAACATATATAGCCTTTTTGTCGGAAATGTTGCCGACAGAACAGAAAACCATTTCATCTGTGTTATAATTGCCTGAGATAAAGTATTGCAGATCATCACGGGAGAATCTTTTTATATTATCTGTAGTACCCAGTATATTATGTCCCAGAGGCTGGTT
>LSQX01138428.1_pt2 | contig 90035 bp, 73 predicted proteins | sample 654561 | NCBI WGS metagenome assembly LSQX01 (sample SAMN04489861, study PRJNA283612) | anaerobic digester metagenome | isolation source: 4 biogas reactors fed with cattle manure at either 37C or 55C with and... | place: Denmark: Kongens Lyngby | collected 2014 | reverse complement strand
GGCATTCCTAGTCCAATACATATGCCGGTCCTGGGTATTTATGTTGTATTAGAAATCATAATGTTTAACTTTTAAAATTAACGGATATGATAAAGGAAATATCAGCTTTTTCAGGCATTTTATTGCTGAGCTTGGGACTGGTGATAATTTCTCTAGTCCTATTTGTTAAAAAAATAGATGAAATTCAGGGAGTTTTTCAGTTATTAGTATTGCCACTAGGAACTATCATCTATATTGTAGTTTTTGAAACACTAAAAAGAAAAGAAATAATACAAAACCTCAAAGAAGGAGACGGGTTTTTGGCCTATGCAATGATCTTACTCTATTTTTTATTTTTATTTATTTTCTCTGTTGCCTTTTCCTGACCATCAGGGTACATCATCAGCATCAATTCATAAAGCTGCTCATCGGTCAAATGCTCCTCACTCTTTTTGATTAAGGTACCGGCTGTAGCGCTTGAAAGGGTACCGCATCAGAGCCTGAAGAGCAGATTGTATTCTCAAAAACACAGAAAATGGTAAAAACAGGAAGTGGAGTCTTGTTTTAATTCCTTTTTTATGTAATTTTGCGGAAAATTAGAAGTGAAACAAATGAGCTTTTGGCAATTAAGAAATCAATTTTACGACTTGATATGTTTCAATGTCAATCAAGTTTATGCTTGGAAGCCCGATTTTGAGAAAAACAATCTTACTCGTTGGGTAAAGCAAAATTTGCTTGTAAAACTGCGTAATTCGTGGTATAGTTTTCCTGATTATCTAAAAACCCCTAATATTCAAAATTTTGTATCAAACAAAATTTACAGTCCGTCGTATGTCAGTTTGCATTCGGCATTGGCATTTTATGGTATTATTCCCGAAGCAATCGTGCAGACAACCGCTGTGAGTTCGTTGAAAAAGGCAAACTTTGAGAATGTTTTCGGCTCATTTTCGTATCAACAAATTTTACCCGGACTGATGTTTGGAAATGAACAAAAAACGTTTCTAAATAAATACAGTCTGCTTTTTGCGACACCCGAAAAAGCAATTTTAGATTTGCTGTATCTCTATCCACAGTACAACAGCGAACAAGAAATTATAGAATTGCGTTTCGATGAAGAATTTATGCAAAACGATTTGAACGTAGAGCATTTAAACGAATTTACAGAAAAATTTCAGTCAAAAGTATTAAGAAACAGAGTAAATTTACTTTTAAAAATTCACGATTTATGCTAAACCTGGAACAAATACAAAACTATTTTCCGCCACAAATCAGAGAAAATCCTGCACACAAGAAGTATATTGTCAAAGAATATATTCAACTGATGATTTTGAATTTCTTGGCAAGCACAAAATTTGTAAGAAAAATCACTTTCATAGGTGGTACAAGTTTGCGTTTAGTGAAAGGAATTGACCGATTTTCAGAAGATTTAGATTTTGATTGTAAGAATTTTTCTGCTGAAGATTTTGCAGAAATGTCGCAAACGGTTTTGACTTTTTTGCAACGGGCAGGCATACGAGCCGAAACGAGAGAAAAACAAAGTGAGAAATTAACGGCATTTCGCTCAAGTATTTATTTTCCTGAATTGTTGTTTGATTTAGGTTTGTCGGCATATAAGGAAGAACGATTTCTGATTAAGATTGAAAGTCAAAATCAAGAGTTTGAATATGTGACTCAAATGGCTACCATTAGCCGTTGTGGTTTTTTCTTTTTATTTCCTGTTCCGCCGGATGATGTGCTTTGCGCAATGAAATTGTCAGCATTACTCTCACGAGCAAAAGGACGCGATTTTTATGATGTTTTGTTTTTGCTTTCTCTAACAAAGCCAAATTACGATTATCTTTCTAAAAAACAGGGTGTTCACAACCTAACTGAACTAAAAGTAAAACTAATAGAAACAATAGAAAAAATAGATTTACAACATAAATCCAAAGATTTTGAACATTTACTATTTAACAAGAGAGAGAAAGATAAGATATTGAATTTCAGTGAATTTATAAGGAGAATGCATTAAGAAATCGTTTGTTTTCTTTCATCAAAATAGAATCTGTTTTAGCATTTCTACCTGTTCTCTATACTTTTGAGGATTACTATCTCTTAGCTTTTTGATGTTGAGCAATTTCCATCTTATCGCCGGATATTTACTGTAATCCACTTTCGTCCAATCCGGCTTGCCTTTCGAGAAAGCCAACAAGAACTCCTTATCTTCATCTGTCAAAGACTCATTTATCATCCTTATAAATTGTTCTCTTGTCTCTTGATATTCGTCATCTCCGAAAGTATTATCTGTCATTCCTTGAAATTGACTCTCAAATACTGCGGACTGGTCAATGTAATGAGGATTTAACAACTCATGTATCGGACGCTTACCGCATAAAAGGAAAAAGATAAATCCCTCTTTGATATCAGTAGAATAGCCAACTTCATTGATGAGATTCCGTATGTCAAATAAATCACGAGGATGCTGCCTGTCCAATGCTGCATTTATCTTTCCTCCCCATAGTTGCTTTTGGGAAACCATTCTTACTTCACAGAATTTATCAAATACTTCCTGTGCTTTGTTGCATAACACCACCAATTCAGTATCTGAAATTATTCCTCGATTGATTTGATTTACTTCTATTTTAACCATTGCCTCCGGAATAGTGCAGATTAACTTCAATTTTTCTTCGGCTCTGATTGGATCTGCAAAATTTATATTGAGAATCCGTTTCTCCAATCGCTCTTTCACTCTTTCAAGAGCTAACCGGATGTTTAGTAAATCTTTATCTCGATTATTACTTGCGGGTATATATAAGATCAATATCGATCGACAAGCGAGGCATATTCAGACTGAACAGATTGATCGCGGTTCCTCCATGAAGCGCAAAGACATCCTCTTTTGCTATCTCCGGCAATATTTCCAATAGGAGTGAGACTTGTTTTTTATAGATGTCTTTCATTCAACTAACTCTTTGGGTAATACTAAACTATATTTAGGAACCAATAGACCATTCGGGACAATACTTCTATTACCCGAACCAAGGTCTATTTTTGTTTGATCTATATATTTGAGCCAACTATGTCCAACACGTTCAGCAAAATAAAGAAAAAGTCTCTTAGCCTTTATGGACTTACAGTCTTCTAATAATTCTTGAGCATGGTTAGGACGTAACGTGGCAAGCCCCTCCATTAACTCAAATGCCTCATTAAGAGAAAATTCATTCGGAGTCAATGCCAAACATTCCAACATAGCACGGGCAGGATTAGAAATATTCATTTCTATATCGCCGTCTCGATAAATTGTCAAACCAAGCATATCATTATTAAATAGACTGATTTTGTACACCTTATAATTTGAATCCCATTTGTTTTTGATAAACCATGGTGGCAATTCGGTTCGTCCGGGAACAAACAATGTTGTTTCAGGAAAACTTAGTTGCAAATAGTGTGTACTTCCTTGTAATTCCAATGCCGAACGCCCTCCGATATGGATATTTATACTTGATTGTGATTGCAAAGCGGAAAGGGCACCGAATAACATAAATGGATCTCCTGATTTAAGCATTGCCCCTTTACCTATAGACTTGAGCCAACCTCCTTTTCTATATCTTTGCTGTAATTCATACGAATAACCCTTAGAAACAAGTCCAGATGATAGCAATACAAGCCCTTTAGGAGAGTCTTGTATCAACTTGCTTATTTTCGTTTGGTTTATTTCCGTCGAATTAGTCATACTATTTGTATTAATATCCCTGCAAAAATAAATGGTTTAATTCAAATAAACAAGATGTTTAGTTTGAAATAGCGTGATTATTTATACTCATAGTATAGATATTCGGATGATTTCAAACCAGGAAGGGGTCCTTTGAGTTCTAGATGAAAAGATATCCGCGTATGCCATGTGTGGTAGAAGCGCCAAATTGTATTTTTGAAAATACAGAAAAACACAAAAATTGTATGTTGCAATATACAAACATACAGCCTTCCACCTACTGCTTTTTGCCTGCATTTGAACTGTCGCATTTTTTGCAAAAGTTGCCATGCCGCCGCACTTTATGCATTTAATGCATGGAAAATGGAAATGCGGGCATTTTTCCAGCCATCCCATCCCAATCCGGCTTTGTCGCGGGAGCAATGTCCCAGGAATTCTTCCAGGGTCCAGCCGGTTTCCGTAGCCACTTGTGGCAGGAACACGCCGGCTCGGCCTCTGTCTTCAATCAGAATGCCGTGTTTACCCAGTTCAATCTCGTTAATAGATTTGATTTTTTTGAGCGTAGAGAGTACGGTGATTTCAATAGTCAGTCCGGGCAGTTCTTCCCGGCTTACCGGAAGAAAACGGTCGTCGTAAAACGCTGCTGCCACAGCCATTTCCTGTATGAGCTTATACAACGGAATGTCTGAAACAATTCGGCCTATGCAGCCACGTAGCCGGTTGTTCTGTTTTAGCGTAACAAAGGCTCCGTAAGGTTTGTGCAGTTCAGGGGGATACTGCTTAGGGTCTTGGGGATTTTGCATTGGATCTTGCGGCAGAAAGTCGTCTGCTTCGGATTCTTCCAATGCCTGCCGGATGGCGTTTCTGGCCAGGTCTTTCAACAGGGTCTCGGCTTGGGGGGAAAAGAGCGTTTTCTCTGAATCTGCCCTTTTTTCTGTAACCGCAATGGCCCAGTATCCCACTACTTGTTCTTTGTCGCCGTACAGGGGGGCATCTCCGGAATTTTTGTATTCAATAGGCACGTACATAAAGGATTCTTGTGTTGCGAGAGGAGTCCGGGCTGTGGCAGATTCCTGCGAGACGGGCTCTGACGATCCGTTTGTGTGTTGCTCCTGGGTGAGGTATAGCAGGGTGAGTACCGAGGTCCAGCCGCACAGGCTGGTGTCCAGACCGGGAATGGAAGCGCTTTCGTTTTCATCGAGTACTTGCAGCAGGATGTCAGGGTTGTTGCTCAGGATGGCGTCTTTGGTGCGGGCGTCTGTAGCAATAGCATCTTTGTAGGAGGGATAATGGGAAAAATCGGTGCTGATTACAAACAGGTTTTCTTTTGTAAACCACGGTGCCAGAGCCCGGGCAATTTCCCGGCAGACGCTTGCCTTGAAAGTTCCAATAACCAAGGGAACGAGCAAGATTTTATTCCCGTAGATATGTTGAAGGAAAGGCAACTGGACTTCCAGGCTGTGTTCGCCGCTGTGGGCATGGCTGTTAGCCGTAAAAAGACCGGGGTGAGCGGTGACCAGCTCTTTCCCCAGTTCACTGTCCACGGGGACTGTTCCCAGGGGAGTCCGGTAGTCTCCTTCTGTATAAACGGCAGCTCCTGAAATCGGTATGCGGTGCGAAGAACCTATAAGAAAAATCCGCTTGTAGTTGCTCTTTCTGTTCAGCTGGTTAAAAGCACTGGCGGCTACTCCTCCGGAAAAAACGTACCCGGCATGCGGAACAATCAGGGCTCTTACCCGATGTCCGGTATGGGCTACGGCATGTGTGAACAATTGATCTACTTCTTGTCGGAGATCTTTTTCCGTACCGCTGTAAAACCGGCCGGCAACAGCCGGGGGTCGTGCAAACCGTTCTTTATTGTTATCTCGTCGCATAGATACAAAGATACGAAAAGTAAAAAATCAACTTTGTGTTTTCAAAGGGGCCTCACAAAGTGCTTTATGGATTGGACCTGAGGGGGTAAGCCGGCTCTCATAGAGAATCAGCCGGGTGGCCCGGCAAGTGATGGGAAAGGAAACTGCTCCACGCCCGGAGTTTTGTGCTGCGGAGTTTTGCGCCAAGGTGTGTGCCGAGGTGTGTGCCGCAGGGGTATTTGTCGTGGAAGAGTTCGCCGCAGGGGTATTTGTCGCGGAAGAGTGCACCGCAGAGGTACGCGTATTCAAGGTGATGGGGGCAAGAATGTTTTGTGCCGAGGCGTTGGGGGTTATTCGGTACGCGGCAGGTGGGGGGATGGGGTGGTCGGGGCGGAATCGGCCCAGTGTGAGGTGCGGTTTGAAAGGTCTGTTGTCTGCTTGAAAGCCGAGGTTGATGGCCATCGTATCAACAGCTTGTTTTAAAGTCTTAAGATGAACAGGTGCATCAACCCCAAGCCAAAGCACTTGCGGCTGTTTATTTGAAGTAAAGATACCCGGCTCTGTAAGGGTGTATGGGAATGATTGAGTATGGGATGCAATCTTTAAAACTTGTGAAGACAGCAAAGACGCATAAAATCATATCAAATAAGGATAACGTGTCAACTAAAGGTTATTTGTTATAGGATTAGAATTAGAATAAGTATCAGTTGGGCACTTAAAGGAATCAACAGGTTGTCCCAGCCTTTTTTTGAAAACATTTCTGTAAGGGTGGTGACAACAGCCACCAACAGGGCAAGCCAGAAGGTTTTCATATGGAACACTCCTAAATAAATATACAGGGCTATGACAGATATCAGAAAACAGGTTATAAAAAAAGAAACGGAACCCAATAACGTTTTTTGCAGGGTGTGTCCAAAGATACAAATCTGCCTGTTGTTGCGTTTCAGGTTCATGCCCAGTATGCCGGCCATGGGGTCACAGATACCTAATATAAGGATGGGCAGGATGTACAGGAATTTGTTTTTCAGCAAATAAGAAATCAGAAATGTACAATAAATGGCAACCGGCAGCAGGTAGCCACCTACAGATTTTCTATCAATTTTGTGGATGGAATTCAGCTGGGTCCCTTGTTTGCTAAAAAACAGGATAAGAAAAAAGAACAAAGCCAACACCAGAATATACCAGTGGCTGTTGAAGATGTACGGTAAAATGAGGGTAGCCAGTGTTGCCGTAAAATGGGCAAATTTTCTGGTAATCTCGCTGGGTAGTTCCAGGCGTCTGTACATCAGCTCTGTAAAAGCAAGTACCAAAACAATGGCCACCAGAATAATGGCTGTTAAAAAAAATTGGTTGATCATGTTGCAATAAGTATCAAATATCCAATGAAACCCATCCACGCCCCTGCTGCAATCAGGCTGTCAAAACGGTCCAGAATTCCCCCGTGCCCCGGGATCAATTTGGAAAAATCTTTGACTTGGTACTTTCTTTTGTAAGCCGAGGCGGCCAGGTCGCCCAGAAAAGCCCAGAGGACCACCCCTGCTGCCAGCAGAAGTATTGTAGTGATTTCAAAGTGTATTAATTTTCTTATCAAAACAGCTGTCAGAAGTGCTGTTAATGTGCCTCCTGCCAGCCCTTCGGCCGTTTTGCCGGGGCTTATTTTTTTTGCAATTTGATGTTTGCCAAACAGTTGCCCAAAAATTTGACTAAAACTGTCAAGTACTGACAGAATCATAAACGTGAACAGAATCCAGTTTATGTTCAGGGCACTGAAATAAAGAAAGCCAACCGATAAGAGGAGGTATAGGAGCAGGGAGAAAAGAAAAAAACCTTTATTCTTTCGGTTGCTTGCCAAATACAGTTTTAGAAGTTCGTAAAGTCCCAACACCACAATAACTCCGGAAAGGATTCTAAAAACAAGCGGTTCTATAACAATACTCAGGAACAAACCGTTAATGATCAAAAAGTAAACAATGAACTTAATCCGGTTGTGCCGGGCCTTTTCTTTCGATAGCTTTTTCTCTATGAAATAAAATAAAATGCCTCCCACTAGAAAATAGCTCAAAATGGTTATGTATAGAGTACGGATCATCGCCGTTTGTTTTACTGCTTAAAGCACAATCATAAGTATTCCGGAAACAATCATTCCCAGAGCATACCACACCCGTACCTTTCCTTCAGCTTTCTCTACTTTAATGTTTGCCAGCAAGCGAGGTCCCAGCAACGCGCCTATTATGGATCCGCAAGCCAGAAATAGTACCAGGGTCAGGTCAACTTGTCCTACCAGAAGATGGGCACCCAGGGCAGAGCACGTATTGACAAAAACAACCACCAGAGAGGTACCAAGAACCAGTTTCAGGGGCATGCGTATGCTCATAAGACCGGCCAGGATGGGTGCAGAGCCGCTGGTACCAAATGTGGCTGTTATAATGCCGGATAAAATGCCAAACAACGTGCTTCTTGAATACTTGCTTGCCAGGGTGAGCTCCTGAGGGCCATCTCCGTTTGCTGTGTTTTTTTGGTCTTTTCTGTGTCCTGCATACATAGTTATAGCAATCAGGATGGAATAGATGCCAAAAGCAATACGCAGCTGACGTCCGGTGAGAAAACGGGTAATTCCTGCACCCACTAATGCGCCAAGAATCCCGCCGGCGGCAAAGATTAAACCAATGCGCAGGTCCAGATTCTTTTTTTTGTAATGACCGTAAGCACCTGCCAGGCAGATAGGCAGGGTGGCTGCCAGGGAGCTGCCGATGGCAACATGAGGCGCGACCCCAAACAAGATGGTAAGCAAGGGAATGAAAATGAAACCCCCGCCTCCTCCGGTCAGGGATCCAAAAAATCCTACAACAAACCCTATGAAAGGAAGCCACAGGTAGGCATACTCAAAAGCAGAATGAAAGATCATGTTTTCTTTTTTTCTTTTAATATCCAGTACAAACCTTTCACATTGGAACGCATGTGCGGAATAAGTAGCTGGATGATCATGTGTTCTATAGCGGCAAGAATGCCCCAGGAAATCATGAAATAATAAAATGCAGGGATAAATCCTACCGTAAACAGGCAAATGAAAAAAGCAGCCTGGATATACCCGCTGGTTTTGGTGGAATACAAATGAAAACTGGGGGTAGTCTTAAATTTGATCAAAGACAAGAGGACAGAACTTACCAGGAAAGCCATAAAAATCAAAAAACTGACCAAATGGGGCATGATATCCTCTGCTTTGAAAACAAAAAGACCTATAAAGGCCAGGATGTATGTCAGGTCATCAGCAAAGGAATCCAGCCTGGCACCAAGGGCCGTCTGTTGTTTTAAGGCTCTGGCCAGCAGTCCGTCCAAGAAGTCGGTAACCAGGTTAATAACCAAAAAAATGGCAAACAGCGATTCTTTACCCGCCAAAATAAACCAAAAAATGACGGGGAAAATCAGAACCCTGTAGAAGCTTAATACGTTAGGCAGGGTAAAGATTTGCTTCTTGTCCATGCCCAAAGTTAAAAAAAAGAATCGTATCTTTAAGTGATTGAAAACTAATCTAAACAATTCTGTATTATGAAAAACTCTATTTCTCTTGTTGTTCTTGTTCTTGTATTGGCGCTGGTTTCATGCAATTGTCCTATTGGTAAAAAGGCTGCTCCTGCCTCGGAAACAGAAGTTGCAGTAGCCTTTGCAGATTATGGTCCGCAGCCTTTTGTTTTTGATATAGAGGCATATACCTTAGAAAACGGTCTGTTCAGGCAGGCGCTCTGGACGGGAGCGTATATGCAGATGACATTGATGAGTATTGAGCCCGGAGGGGAAATTGGATTGGAAAGACACGATGACATTGACCAATTCATAAGGGTGGAAGCCGGGAAAGGTATAATCCTTATGGGTGACAGCGAAGACAATCTTGACTTTCAGGAAGCATTGGAAGACGATTTTGCAGCTTTCATTCCGGCCGGGAAATGGCACAACGTAATCAATACGGGAGAGGAGCCGCTAAAACTTTATTCCATTTACGCACCGGCTGAGCATCCTTTTGGGACCATCCACAATACGTACGAAGAAGCCATGGAAGCCGAACACGACCACCACCATTAAAACAGAACCACTCCGGCTACCCTGTGTGAAGTACCGTAAAGATAGTCACAAAGATTGTCCACAGACTGACTCCCGTTATAAAAATCATTTCGCAAGCTCCGGTAAGTCCATGCCGGATAAGGGAAAATAAAGTAAAAAACGCAGTGCAGCCAATGATGACAAATCCGGTAATCCCTAAAAAGGGAAGGGTACTATTAATGGCGGTTAGAAATATTACAATAAGCACGGGTAGTGTTAGAAATACAACAAAAGCCAGCAAGTTATGTAGCAGGCGTTGCATACTGGAACTCAGGCTTTTGAAGCTGTAAGGCTTCATGTTGTGCGGAACAAAAGCCAATAAGGTAAGCAGAACAAAGCTGTATAACATATACTGCATATACACTTCATTCTGTCCCAGGTCGTAATAATGGGACAACAACCAGAAAAAGGCATAATGAAGTAATGCTGTAATAAACAACAACCGGGTATAACCCTTTACCAGTCTTTTATCGTAAAGGGCTTTGTTGCTTAAAAAACTTAATGTTTCTTCCCGTAAGTTAAAACTGACTTTTCGTATAACCCTCCTGAGAGTTAAAGGAATCAAACCTGCATAAATGAATCCTATAATCAGGATGCCTAATTTAATCCACATCATCTCCTGTTTTATGCCAGTGCAAAGGACAACAGGCCTTGTGCACAAAGCTCTCCGTTAACACGGGCTTCAGCCTCGACAAAAAAGATCATGGCCTTTTGTTTTGTAATATAACCACTGACCTCAATGGTGTCGCCGGGACGTACCTGCCGTTTGAACCTGACCTTGTCCAGTCCGGTAAAAAAGGGCGTTCTTCCTTCCAATTGCTCCTTTACCAGCAGGCTGCAGCATTGCCCCATGATTTCACACAGGATGACTCCGGGTACCACCGGGTAGTCCGGGAAATGTCCCTGAAGAAAATACTCGGTACCCTGAACCGTATAGCTTCCGTGAGCTACTTGATTTTCATCAATTTCCATCCGGTCCACAAGGAGCATAGGCTCTCTGTGGGGCAGGAATTTCATAATTTCTTGTCTATTCATCACGTAAGTTTTTGTTCCATTTTCTTAAAGCCACACTGGCGTTATGGCCTCCAAAGCCCAATGAGTTGGAGAGCCCGATAGTTATGTCTGCACGACGAACCACACCCGGAACATAATCCAGGTCACACAGGGGGTCCGGTTCCTGCAGGCCTATGGTGGGAGGTACTATTCCTTCCTGCAGGGCAAGCGCCGTTGCTATGACCTCTACGGCTCCGGCAGCACCCAGCATATGGCCGGTCATTGACTTGGTTGAGCTGATAAGTGTCCTGTGCGCAACAGATTCTCCCAGAGCCATTTTAATGGCAGCAGTTTCTGTTGGGTCGTTCAGCGGCGTGCCGGTGCCGTGTGCATTTATGTACAGCGTATCGTTTTTGTTGTAGGCCGAGGCGTCCAGTGCCAGTATCATGGCTCTGGACGCAGCCGAACCGTCCGGCTTGGGAGCCGTGTAGTGGAAGGCGTCACATGTATTGCCGTAGCCGGTTACCTCGGCATAGATTTTGGCACCCCGGCTGAGTGCGTTTTCTAAGGCCTCCAGAATTACAATACCGGCTCCTTCTCCTATGACGAATCCCTGTCTTTGGATATCAAAGGGGATGGATGCTCTCAGGGGGTCCTGGGAGCGTGAAAGGGCGCGGCTGTTGTTGAATCCGCCTACAGCCAGCGGTGTGATGGCTGCCTCGGTTCCTCCTGCAATGATGGCGTCTGCGTACCCGTGACGGATGGCCAGAAAGGCTTCGCCAATGGCGTGGGTAGAGGTGGCGCAGGCGGTTACAATGGGAAGGCAGGGGCCTTGGGCATTGTGTGCAATGGCAACATTGCCCGATGCTATGTTGGCAATCATGGTTGGAATAAACAGCGGCGATACGCGGTTGGGGCCTTGCTCCCGGAATTTGTCGCACTCGGCAATAAATGTGTGGATACCCCCAATGCCGGAACCAATATACACCCCCAGGCGTTCCGGATCTACGCAGGGATTGCTGTCTTTCATGGCCTGTGCAGAGGCGGCCAGGGCATACAGGGTAAAAAGGTCTGCTTTACGTGCTGTGGAAGCATCAATACCGAATAGCGCCGGGTCAAAATCTTTAACTTCTGCAGCTACTTTTACGGAAATATCCTGTGTGTCAAAGGACCGGATAAAATCAATACCACAAAAACCCGCTTTCAGGTTTTCCCAGAGCGTTGTCGGATTGTTTCCTACGGGAGAGATTACACCCATTCCGGTAATTACGACTCTTCTCATATGCTGTTGCTTTACAATTTTAACAATTCAGCAGCCTGTTGTACCATCTCTTCGATGATATCACGGGCAGGCCGGATCTTTTTAACAAGTCCTGCGCTTTGCCCGGCCATGTAACAGCCCGTCTGCAGGTCTCCGTCCAGAACGGCCTTGCGCAGGGACCCGGCTCCAAAGGTATCTGCTTCTTCCTGGGTGATGTCGTGGTCGTTTTCCATTTGGGCAAAGGCGCGTGTAAAGGGTGTTTTCAAGGCGCGTACGGGGTGCCCCAGTTTTTTACCGGTAATAATGGTATCTGTATCGCCTGCATTCACAATTTTTTGTTTATAAATATCGTGGACCCGGCACTCTGTGGCTACCAGAAAACATGTGCCACATTGTACACCTTCTGCTCCCAGCATAAAGGCTGCAGCTACTCCGCGTCCGTCTGCGATGCCGCCGGCTGCAATAACCGGTACGGAAACGGCATCACATACCTGAGGAACAAGGGCCATGGTATTCAAATCTCCTACGTGGCCACCGGCTTCTGCTCCTTCTGCAATGACAGCACAGGCACCCATTTTTTCCAAGCGTTTGGCAAAAGCTACCGAAGCTACAACGGGAATAATTTTAAGGCCTGCTTTGATCCATCCTTCCATGTACTTGCCGGGCATCCCGGCTCCCGTTGTCACAACCGGCACTTTTTCCTCGGCAACTACACGGGCCACCTGGTCAACAAAGGGGCTCATGAGCATAATATTTACACCAAACGGTTTGTCCGTCAATTTTCTGATTTCTTGTATCTGGGATGTCAAAAACGCACTGTCTGCGTTCATAGCCGACAGGATCCCCAGTCCGCCGGCATTGGACACGGCCGCAGCCAATGCCGGGTCAGTAACCCATGCCATGCCTCCCTGAAAAACAGGGTAGGTAATGCCAATAAGTTCACAAATTCTGCTGTTAAAATTTACCATTTCTTACTAATTAAATGTTGATTATGCCATTGCCCATGTAAACAGGCAGGTTCCAGCCGTAAAGCCGGCACCAAAACCACTTAGGATAATGGTATCCCCTTGTTTCAGGCTACCGCCTTTATTGAGTTCGTCCAGCAAAATGGGGATGCTGGCCGAAGATGTATTTCCCAAACGTTCAATATTGTGGGGGAACTTTTCTTTAGGTTGTTGCAAATGCGTGCGTATGGCTTCCAGGATACGCATATTAGCCTGATGCAAGATGTAATGATCCACCTGGTCTGCGGTCAAACCTGTTTTGTTTAAAATGTACTGTATGCCTTCAATAGAGGCAGAAACAGCCATCTTGAAAACTTCTTTTCCGTTCATGTGCATGGGAACGCCTCTTTGGTTTGTTTTAACAAAAGGGCAATCTTCAAGCGGACGCTGGTAGTATAAAATCTCGGGCCTGTGTTTGGCTGTAATCAGAGAAGCTTTAAAACTGTCTCCTGCAGTAACTACGGCCGCTGCCGCCCCGTCTCCAAATAGAACACAAGTGTTTCTGTCTTTCCAGCTGCACATGCGGGTGGGTTCTTCTGCACAAACAACCAGGATGTTTTTTGCCCTGCCGGTTTCTATGTATGCCTGGGCCATATCCAGTCCGTAAATAAAGCCACTGCACGCAGCGTTCAAATCTGTGCAAGCGCAAGAGGCGTTAATACCACCGGCAATCAAACAACTTAAAGAAGGGGTTACGTAATAATTTACCACGTTGGAACAAATGATGTAATCCAATTGGGAACCGTCTATGCCGGCTTCTTTCAGGGCTTTTTGGGCTGCTTCAACAGCCAGGTCTTTTAGGTTTTCATCAGAAATAATTCTGCGTTCCAGGATGCCTGTACGTGTACGAATCCACTCGTCACTCGTATCAAGGAAAACGGAAAGCATGTCGTTGGTAACTGATAATGAGGGTAATGCGCTTCCTGTTCCAATAATTTTCATAAGCAAATTTCCTATTTATTGATGACGAGTATAATAATAGCCCCAAAAGCGTGCCAAAAAAATGTGCCGGTCTGCGTACGACCCTGGTTGGGCAGGTGTAGCTGTGTGGGACTTCAGATGGGTTGTGTTTTTGCAAATAATTGTATGTCAGGGTGTCTGTTTGTCTTCTAATCTCGGACATAAGGTGTCCGTTTCGTTTCCTTCTGCTTTGCGTCCTTTTATTCCCGTTTTGATTTTCCAACAAAAAAGGTGAGGAATGGGGAAAGATTGGCTGGTTTTTCCCCAAGTGTGGGGATTTGATCTGCCGGATCTGATCCGGTGCGCATCGGAGACGAATAATGTGTACATTTGTAAGATGCAATACAGGATTACTTTCTTAGGTACCGGTACTTCTACGGGAGTCCCTTTGATTGGCTGTCGCTGCAATATTTGTACTTCAGAAGATAAAAAAGATAAAAGATTACGTTCCTCTGTGTTGGTGGAAGTTTTGCCAAAAAATGGGGAAGTAGTAAAAATACTGATTGATGCAGGGCCCGATTTCAGGCAACAAATGTTAACGCACAACGTTACTTCTCTGGATGCCATATTGCTAACACATGAACATTGGGACCACGTGGCCGGTCTGGATGACGTGCGTGCGTTTAATTTTCTTTCTAAAAGGCCGGTGCCGGTATATGCCGAGCCGAGGGTATTGAAGAGCATAAAAAAAGACTTTAGTTACGCATTCACAGACTGTCCTTTTCCCGGACTTCCCGAGATGGACTTACACTCCATAGACAACGGGCCGTTTGCTGTCGCAGGTGTTCCTATTGTTCCTGTTCGTGCTTTGCATGATAAACTGCCTGTTTTTGGTTTTCGGATTGGGCCTTTTGGTTACCTGACAGATGCGAATCATATAGAAGAAAATGAGCTGAATAAGTACAGAGGAGTAGAGGTGTTTGTGGTGAGCACGGTACTCAAAACACCCCACCGTTCGCATTTTTCCTTACAAGAGGCCATTGACGTGGCACGCAACACAGGCGCACCCAACGCTTTTCTTACGCATATGTCTCACAGGCTGGGACCTCATGAAACGTTCCAAAAAGAACTTCCGCAGGGAATCAGTCCGGCCTACGACGGTCTGGTAGTGGAATTGCAGAGGTAAGACCCGAAAGCTATAAGACCCATTCTACAAAGCGTTCCTTGTCCTGCCTGAGCTCTTTGGACAAGAGCCATTTGGTATTGGAACGGGCAATCCTGAACCATTTGTAGTATTGGTAAAAGATAAAGGGAGCCGGCAGTCCTGCCAAAAGCAAGATCAAAGCAAGTTGCCAGGGAATCAGGGCAAATAAAACAGGAATAAGCACCAAAACCGTCAAGGTCCACAGCAGTAAAGTGACTACGTACCGAACAGAGTTATGAAACGCTTTATCTTTCATTTGGGAGCAAATGGCGTACGTTATAAGCAACGTGGGTGAAGCAAGTACGGTACAGATTAAAAAATAAGGAAACAGCACCACCAGCAGGGGGATGCGGGTGAATAACGCAACACCGGGGGCAGGATTAGCTACCGAGGCCATACTAATGCCTTTTTTGTTTCTTAGGGTAGAAAACCGGGCTATTTCCTGTAGGATGTTTTCGCTTGTTTGGGGGTCTGATTGTTGTTTTTCCAGGACTTTTTGAACGGTATGTTTGTTTGCTTTCAGTCTGTCTTTCAGGCAGTTTGTTTTTAAACCCAGTTGTTTTATCCGTTTATGGCACGAGAGGCTGCACAGTTCCCATACAGCAGGGTAATTCTTGTCGTCCGGAATGTACAAAATAAGTTCTTTGAGGGCCTCGTACAGCATGTCTTTCAGGTGGTTCATGACTACCGGGAATGCCATGTCAGGATTCTCTGCTACGAATTGTGTGACATTTATGGGGTCTCCTACCTGCACAAGCAGGGAAGTCCGGTAACGGAAAAAACTTCCGTATTCAAGCCCCACAGGGACTATGTAGACTTGTTTTTCTCCTTGTAATTCTTCGTTTGCCAACAACGCGATTCTAAAAACGCCTTTGCCAAAAGGCAACAGGCTGTGCATGGGTCTGTGTGTTCCTTCCGGAGCAATAACAAACGGTACATTGTTTTTTAATACCTCGGCAGACAGTTTTATGACTTCATCGTTTTCTTTAAGCGCATTGCGTCCGTCACGTATGCGGTTAATGGGCATACCACGTAGGAAGAAAAGCACTTTGGCAAACAACGGGTTTTTGAAAATATCGGCCCGCGCTACAAATACTTTGGGCTTAACATCAATATCAAGTACAGCAAAGGCATCCATCAAGGCACTCGTGTGGTTGGGGGTATAAATGATGGCCTGGTCCTTTGGAATTTTTTCTATGCCGTAGTACTCTCTCTTACCGTAAGACAGCCTGTAAACGAACATGACGTAGTACTTGAAAAAAGAGTACACACGGTTTCTTTCGTATATCTTCCGTTTGCCCATACTGCGGTTGTGGTATGTTTAGGGTTGTGGTACAACTGCCTTTCGGGAGCGCAGGGTATCGCTCCATTTGAATGCAAACGAAACGCCCAGTCCCGAAATAATATGCCAGATGCCCCACCAGGCAGTAATGAACAACATGCCTCCGTATGCCAGGTCCGCCGGAAATATTTTTGTGTTAAACAAAAGAACGAGACCCAGTCCCGAGTTCTGGATGCCGGTTTCTATGGTAATGGTACGTCTGTCTTTACGTGGAATGCGGAATAGTGTACCGGTACCGTATCCTATACCAAGTGCCATCGCGTTATGGATAAAGACAATAAAAAAGATATAAAAGATGTATTTAATAAAAATGTCAAAATTGTTGCTGAAAGCCAATACGACCATAAGCATGAAGAATGCCAGCGAAAAATATTGCATGGGTTTTTTCATTTTTTCTGCAGTGACAGGGAAAAAGCGCACGAACAGCATACCCAGAAGGAGCGGAATACCCAACAGAATAAATACGGTTTCAAAGGTTTGCCACAGATCTATGTGCAAAGGTTGCAGTACGTCTCCCGCCTTGTTGCTCAGGTACCTGGTATAGAGACCACCCCAGAAGGCAAAATTGAAAGGTGTCATAAAAGTGGCCGTAGAAGTGGTAATGGCCGTTAGTGTGATAGAGAGTTCTGTGTTGGCCTTGGAAAGAGAGGACATAAAGTTAGATATGTTTCCTCCGGGGCAGGCAGCCACCAGGATCATGCCCATGGCTAACATGGGGGTGATGTGGTTGTTGAATGTCAGGATCAGTAGAAATGTCATGGCCGGTAATAGTACCAGTTGGCAAATCAATCCCAGGATGGCCGATTTTGGGTGGATAAATACATTTTTGAATTCCCTGGGCTTAATGCCCAGCGCCACACCGAACATGACTAAGGCCAATACAAAGTTGATTGCCTGCATACCACCAGCCGAAAAATTCAACCGGATGGGGTCTAAGTTAAGTAGTTGTTCGTACATGCTCGTAAATATTTATAAGGTAAATGGCCGGCTTAAAACATGTAGCCCAACATGATATACAATCCTGTATTTCCGTCTTGTTTATTAAAGGCTTTGGCAAAGTCAACCGATAAAATGAAATTTTCGTTCATGGCAATTTTCAGCCCGGCACCTGCACTCATATGTACGCCGTCTTTGTCGGAGAAAAAATCTTCGTAACGGACGCCCGAGGCTGCTGTTAGGGCACGTAATTCAGATTCGGAGCGGTTTAGTTCTACGGGCTTTGTAATGTATCCTATATCAAATAAGGGGTTGATGCCAATATAAAAAGCCTGACGTGCTATCTTAAAAGAAACAAGTTTCAAGCGCAATTCCACGTTGGCATAGGCATACCCGTCCCCGGTAATCCGATTTCTGACAATCCCCCGTAAACTGTTGGCACCGCCCAGCATTTCGTAGTTGGCCCGTTTGGTAAAGAGGGTAGCCATGTAGTTTTTCATGTAAAAAGGCGTATCCCCCCAAATTGCACTTTGGTATCCCAGCCGGTAAGCAAATACCATTTTGTCTTTCCACAGGGGAACGTAGTGGCGGAAAGAAGCATTCAGGGTAAGATGGTTGTATTCTTTTTGTTCTCCAAAGGCACCAAAGTATGTAAGAAAAACATCTGCCCAGATACCCCGGCTGGGGTTGTTCAGCTGGTTGCGCGAATCGAATGTAAGTCCGGCCCGTACAAACGGATGGGTGCCTCCGTGTAATTCATTGGATTTTATCAGGCCCCACCCTTGTGCACTTTCACTGTAGTAATTGTACAAGGTAGGCACTTCGCTTGTCTTGGGGAGCATTTTATCCTCGGCCTTGTTTTTATTGATGAAGTCTATATTTACTTCGTCTGCGTAATAATAGAACACTCCGGCACCGGCATTCCAGTACAATTTTCCCGCTATGTTACCTTGAAAATCGGCCGTGGCACGGAAATAATCTTTTTTCATTTTGTAAAAGGCCCGGGACAAGTAACCGTCCTCTCCTGTTTTACCCCATTGCGGGTTATAGACTGAACGGTATCCGTTGAATCCCAGAAAATCTGCCATGGCCTCAGGTATGTAACTCAAGTCAAAAGTAACACGTACTTTGGGTATGAGGTATTCGGAATCGTAAAAGAAACGGAACAGGCCGGAACGTTTGGTGGTATAATTGGCCTCTACGTACATCAGGTGTTTGTATTGGGGAAAAATATCTCCGTCTCCGTAATGATAAAATTCGGCCAGGGCGCCGTATTGGAAACCCAGGTCCGTGTTGTATCCAACACTGGGCAATGCGCCAAAAGACCATCCTTTTTTAACAACTGCGGTACTGTCTTTTTCTGCTGCTTGTATACCGGCTATCGGTAATAGCAAAAACAGGCACACAAGCAGGGTTGGTATTTTTTTCATAAACAGGAAGGTTTAGATTATCAAAGTAACTGTATAAGTTATGCAAACAACTGTAAAACCCACGCCATAAACACCCCCAGGTACGTACCGACGGCATACCCAATAAGGCCAATGATAATGCCGTTAACCAGAACGTTTCTGTTGTTCATGGCAGCGGCAACAGGCGGTACAAAGGGAGGTGAAAATAACAAGGCAATGTGAGATACGGTAAAAAGATCGGCTTCTATTTTGAATATCCGGGCAAACACCAGGTGAAGCGCTATGGAAAATACAAGAATAAAACTAATCATACCCAGCAAATTCAGACTTTCCCGGCTAAAGAGCGTATGTATGTCAAACATAGAAGCTATGACTATACTAAAGACGAGAATAAAGTACATACCCAGCTCAAACGTTTTTGGTATTTCCCTGACTTTTTTCCAGAACGAAGCGGCAATGGCAAGTGTGGTAATGGTTAAAATAATAATCAATTCGTTCAGGCCCGCTCCCAGTAACATAGACAGGCCGGCGCCTATAGCCAAACAGGCTATAGACAGCAGAAGGGCCATACCCAATTTTCTTCTCGTCTTTTTTTGGAACATGCCGGAATAGTCTTCGAACGTTTCCTTTTCATAGGACTTTAGGGCATTATCCTGTGTACCGGAAGCCGTTCTTTTGTCTTTTCCGTAAGGCAGGATCCAGCGAAACAGCTTGTATCCCACGGTCATGACAAAAAGTAATAAGAAAAAGGAAAGCGCTGTATCAAAGGTCTGGACAAGTATGTATGTATCTCTGGGTACGTCCAGTGCTTTTTGAAGCGATGCAAAGTTGAGCGTGCCACCTGTGTACATACCCACAAGCATAGCCAGCGTTTTAACCAGTTCGGGAATTGGGTTGTCGGGTGCTCCTACATTCCTAAAAAGAAAAAAGGCGATTATTAAGGTTGCCGAAATGGAAACCAAACCCGCAATGAGCGTGGTAAACGTTTTCTTCAACGTTTTGAACCAAAGGGCAAAATGCGAGGAAAACAACATCAGCGGAATGGCTATGGGAACAGCCAGGTTCATAACCCATTCCTGGAGGGTTAACATTAGAGGGACATCTGCTGCCGGTACTTTCATGAGGCCGGAAAGAGACATAATAATCCCTAATCCATAGGCCATAAGGACTGTTCCAATCTTCGAGAAGAATCGGAAATTTTGAAATAAATAAATGATAAGTAAAGGGGCAGCAATGTAGATAAATGCTATTAGGTAGGTTCTCATAACGCAAAGATAAAAAAAAACGACACTTACAGACTGTTTCCAAAATCGTTGCGGAATTTATTGGCCAATTTTTCCGGCCAATCCGAAACCGGTTCCAGAGAGCCCATAAAAAAGCGCAATACGGGCGGTTCGTAAGTAAAATGCAGGCCTCCAATGAGTTTCCTGTTATCAAACAACCATTCCAACCTGTCCATAGCATACTGTATCTGGGAAAGTGTAAAGACACGGCGGGGCAGGGCCAGACGCAGCAATTCTGCATCGGCAAGGATTTCCTTTCCGCTTTCTTCCCGCACGCTTGACATGGTGCCTCGTTCCATACCCCTTACGCCCGAACAGATAAAAAAGGCTGTTGCCAGAGCACCGGCAGGGTATTGCAATTGTGGGATATGGTCACAAAACTGCATGGCATCTATGTGTGCGCCCAGGACACCGGCCGGGGTGACCATAGGTATGCCTTTGGCCGAACACCCATTTACCATAAATTTAATGAATTCGGGGCTCTGGCCAATGGCGTCCGAATCCAGGGTTTCGTACAGTCCCACAGCCATGGCTTCAATTTCCCGTATAGAGATACCTCCGTAAGTAAGGAAGCCTTCAAACAAAGGAATGAGCGCTTCCATTTTTAGGTACAGTTCTTTGCTGTTGGTGCAAATACCGCCCCCGCGCGAAGACGACAATTTCCTGGCAGAGAAATACACGATATCTGCCAAAGAGGTTATGGCTTTAAGGATTTCCCCCAGGGATTTGTTTTTCCAGGCGTCTTCCCGTTGTTGGATAAGAAATGCGTTTTCGCCAACCAGGCTGGCATCCAGCACAACCATTATTCCATGCTTATCGGCTATTTTTCGTACTTCTTTGAAGTTTTGAAGAGAAAAAGGCTGTCCGCCAATCAGGTTGGTAGAGGCTTCCATGCGGATGAAAGCAATGTTTTCTACTCCATTCCTTTGGATACAACTTTCAAGTTTTTCCGGGTCTATATTCCCTTTAAACGGGTGATTGGATTGTAAATTAAGTGCGTGATCGTACAACAACTCTTCAACTTTTCCACCTACTTCTGTAATATGGGCCAGAGCTGTTGTAAAATGGTAGTTCATGGGAACAATTTGTCCCGGTTTAATAAAGGTACGGGACAACACGTTTTCTGCCGCACGTCCCTGGTGTGTTGGCAGGAAAAACGTTTTACCTAACACATCCTGAACGGCCTGCAACAATTTTTCAAAGCTTTGGGAACCGGCGTAGGCATCGTCTGCCTGCATCATGGCTGAGAGTTGCTTGTCACTCATGGCATTGGTCCCGCTGTCTGTGAGCATGTCCAGGAACACATCACGTGTAGAGAGCTTGAAGGTGTTGAATCCGGCTTCGCGGATGGCTGCCAGCCGCCGCTCCAACGGTACAAGGTGTAGTTTTTGCACTATTCGGACTTTGTGAAACTCTATGGGGAAGGGTTTCGCATGGTAAAATTTTATGGAATTCATACGAGTTTTAAAAATAATCTGTTAGTAAAATAGAAGAAAACACATGCATAAAGTAACCGGAGTGCTGCACGGTACGTCTATTTATGTGTGGAAAAACACGGAGCGCTCCTGAGCGGGAACAAGCACCTGTATATCCCCGTCAGGAGCGACTATACGAATAATAATAACAGATTGCACAGCAGGAAAGAGCCGGAATATGGGTACAGAAGCTGTGCATTTTTCAGAGTTGTATAATTTGAGGAACAAATATAAAAAAAATTCTACACAGTCCTCTCTTCTGCTTTAAGGACAAAGACCCTGAGCCCCTGCTTTGGTGCACTTTCATCCAGTTTCTTAAGGTCCTCCAGCAAGGGGTCAACTGCCTGATCGGGAACAAAGGTAATGAGTACCGAGTTCAGGGTAGGCCAGGCATGGGTGCCTAAATGGGGTTCTCCGTCACGGGATCCGCTGCCCTTGACCTCTTCCCAAAACGTGTATCCTGTGATATTATGTTTCGTAAGGGTTTCAAGGATTTCTTCATAAAAGGCCTGGTAAAAGGCAATAAATAAAGCTTTCATGGGGTAGTTCTTAATGTTTTTGCGCTTTGCGCAGTTTCCTTTTTTCTGACCTTTCGGCCTGCAGGCTGTAAATAGCAGGAATTAAGAAAAGTGTAACAAAAGTAGATACGGTCAGACCGCTGGCTACGGTTACTCCCAACGCATTCCACATCTCGGCTCCCACGCCCCTGCCAACAGCAAGGGGTACCATGCCAAATATGGTGGTGAGGGCTGTCATCAGGATGGGACGCAAACGGGAACGTCCGGCAGCTACTACGGCTTCTTTAACAGACATGCCTCGTTCTCTGCAAAGCACCGTATAGTCTATGAGTACAATTCCGTTTTTCACAACAATGCCAAAGAGCATCATCAGTCCCACCATGCTCATGATACCCAGAGCCAGCCCGGAAACAGCCAATCCTGCCAATACTCCGGTAAGGGCAAAGGGGACGGAAAACATGATGATGAACGGACTGGTAAACGATTCAAACTGCGCCGCCATCACAACGTAAACAAGCATCAGTATAAGGAGCATTAAAGTTATCAGGTCACTGAATGATTCCTGTTGTTCTTCATAACCTCCGCCAATATTGATCATAATCTCGGGCGGTACGTCCACTTTGTCAATTTGTGCTCTGGCATCTTCCACCAGGGTACTTAGGGCTGCTCCCTTGGCTGCTACGCATGTAACCGTTACCAGGCGTTCCCGGTCTTTTCTTTCTATCGTTGGCGGTTGCATGGTTTCATCAATAGTAGCCACTTCACGGATACGTACCGGTTGTCCCTGGTTATTGAAAATAAGGATATCCAGAATATCGTCCAGACTTTCCCGGAACTCCGGTGCATGGCGGACTTTGATATAGTATTCGTTTCCATCCTCACGGAATTGAGAGGCTATGGTTCCGTTGATTCTGTTGCGAACGACCTGAGAGGCCGTGGCCATATTCAGCCCGTGTTCTGCAAGCTTTGTCCGGTCAAACACTACCAGGTATTCGGGAGCGTACTCGTCCCTTGAAATGGTAACCTGAGAAGCACCCGGGACGGTTTTCATGCCTTCTGCCAATTGGGAGGCAATTCTATCGGTTACGGAAAAATCGTTTCCGTACACTTCCAGCTTCACGTTCGTTTCCCCTCCGGCACCACCGCCTGCACTCAAATCAAAGGTGCGGATTTCCGGGTAATATTGCCGTAAATCTTCGCGCATGGCGTCTGCCAATTCCTGCATGGAACGCTTACGTTCTGTTTTTAATGTCAGGCGGATGTTACCTGTCATAATATGCGGACCACTTGTACCCAGTTGACCAAAAATATTGTCTTCGCTTGCCTGACCCACGGTAAAGGTCATGGCAATGATTTCGGGATAATCTCTTTTAAACTGGTCGTGTATGCGAAATGCCAGCTCTTTTGTAATTTCTGCCCGTGTGTTGATGGGCAACCTTACGGTCAGGCTGAGCCGGGCACTGTCTTGCTGGGGGAAAAACTCGGTGGGTACGACTTTAAAGAGGAATAATGAACCCATAAAAATTCCTGCCGAGAGAAGGATAACGGTGATTCTGTGGTTGACTGTCCAGCCGAGCGCTTTTGCGTATATGCGGTCAAGTGCATCGAGTCCCTTTTCCACATAGGCATAGTACTTATCAAATCCTTTTGTCTTTTTGGGTTTCAATCGTAACAGCAGGGATGACATCATGGGGGTAAGAGTCAGGGCTGCTATGGTTGAAACGGTACTGACAATGGCAACGATCCAGCCAAGTTGGCTGAAGATTTCACCGGACATGCCACCAACCATGGTCAAAGGAATAAATACAGCCAGTAATGTAAGGGTAGAGGCAATGATGGAAATAGATACCTCGTTTGTGGCATAAATAGCTGCTGACTTGGGCTTGGTACCCCGTTCAATATGGGTGGTAATGTTTTCCAGGGCAACAATGGCATCGTCCACAACCATGCCAATGGCAATGCTTAAGGAGGAAAGCGAAATGATATTGAGGGTGTTGCCGGAAATAAGCAAATAAATGAACGCAGCTACCAACGACACCGGAATGACAATAGCTATGATGAGTGTTGCGCGCCAGCGGCCCAGGAAGATCATAACTATGAATATCACCAGGATAAGCGTTATCAAAATGGTCTGTACCAGGCTGTCAATGGTTCGGTTGATATTGTCTGAAGAGTCCATTACAACACCAATCCGGATGTCGGACGGGAGTTCTTTTTCCAGTTCCGGCAAACGTTCTTTCACTTTTTTACAGATCTGAACCGTATTGGCTCCGGCTTGTTTCATGATGATGATGGAGCCTCCCCGTACACCATCAATATATGTTTCCTGGGTGCGCTCGGCTATGGTATCTTCTACCCGGGCCACATCCCGCAGGTATATACTTCTTCCAAGGAAATGCCCTACAATAAGATCTTCCATCTGCAAGGGGTCTGTAAATTCTCCTTCCACACGGATGGTTTGTGTTTCGGAGCCAATATCCAGGTTTCCGCCCGGGGTATTCCTGTTTTCAAAGGCAATAACAGAGGCAATGCCCTCAACAGTAAGGTTGTAGGCTTCTAGTTTGTAGGGATCACAATATACTTGTATCTCTCTTTTTGGGGCACCCGATATGGAAACAGTCCCCACTCCCTTAATTCTCCCCAAAGGAGAGGCCACCCTGTCGTCCAGGATTTTATACAGTCCGTTCATGCTTTCTTCTGCCTGAACGGAAAGAATCATGATGGGCATATCGTCTGTGCCAAACTTGAAGATCACGGGGGTATTGGCATCATCGGGCAGAAAATCTGCAATCAGGCTCAACTTGTCCCTTACGTCGTTTGTAGCTTCTGTAATATCTATACCGTACTCAAATTCCATGACAACAAGCGATGCATTTTCTCTTGAGTAGGCAGTAATGTGTTTTAAATCACTGACCGTACTCAGTGAACTTTCCAGAACTTTGGTCACGTTATTTTCTATATCGGCGGCGCTGGCGCCGGAATACGTGGTCATCACCAGAATGTTATTGTCACTGATGCTGGGTAGAAAATCAACAGAAAGTCTGGACATGGAGAAAACTCCGATAACGGCAAGGGCTACGTATATAAGAGCGGTCGTTACGGGTTTCCTGACGGCTGATTGATAAATACTCATAACGGTTTAATTTACCAATTCAACTTGCGCACCGTTGGTCAGCCGGTTTAACCCGGTAGTGATGACCAAATCCCCTTCTTCCAGTCCGGAGAGGCATTCATAATACGTGTCCAGACGTTTTCCGGGCTGTATAAGCCGGTATTCGGCTTTCCCGTCTTTGTATACATAAACGTACCGTTCTCCGGAACCAATTTGTTTGATAATACTCCTGTCCGGTACCAGCAGACGGAGCTCTGAACCCATGTTTATAGAAACCCGGGCAAACATTCCGGGTCTTATTCTTTTATCTGCATTGGGAATAAGGATTTCAACGGGGAATGTTCTGGTGGCTGCTGTTACAGTAGGGTACACTATAGATACTTTTCCTTTAAAAATTTCCTGGGGATAAACATCTAATTTTACCTCCACTTCCATCCCTTTGTGAATTTTTGTAAAGAAAGATTCTGAAACGTGAATTTGAAGTTTTACAGGTACAATCTGCTCTACCACCAGCAAAGGCATACTCATCCCAAACAGGTCTCCGTTGTCGTAATGGCGTGCAGTTACAACTCCGTCAACAGGACTTACCAGCTTTGTGTTTTCCGAAAGATTGGCATATTGCGTTCTCATGACATCCAACCCTGCCTTTTGTGCGTCCCATTCTGCACGGGAAACACCTCCGACTCGGTACAATTCGTCAATCCGTTTAAAGGACAATTCCATGTTGTCCAGCTGGGTGCGGATTTGTTCCAGGTTGCTGCCATCCATCTGGACAAGTTTCTGTCCTTTGGTAACAAAATCGCCTACTTCTACATAAATCTTTTGGATGCGTGCAGCCATTTGCGGGGCAATGTTATTGGTCACATTGGCTTGGACCGTTGCCGAAAAATCTTGAATTTGAGGCACGGCTTCTTCAACAACAAGTGAAGCTGTAACCTGTGTTATTTCCGGAACAGATTCTTGTTGTTTTGTTGAAGAGAATCCGCATCCGGACAGAATGCCAAAGGCCAGGGCCAGCGGAATAAACCTGTATGTCTTCATATGTTATTTGTTTTAATAAGTATTCACTCCCAGCAGGTTTTCAAGTTCTGCCAGATAATATAAGTAGTTGTAAATGGATTGGTGGTATGCCAGGCGGGCTTGTGTAAGCGCCAGTTCAGAAGCACTCAGATCCAGCCAGGTACCCATGCCCACTTCAAATTGTTTGCGGCTGATGGAGTAAGCTTTTTCTGCCATGGCCATATTCTCTTTATTGGAAGCCAGCTCTTCTACTGCTTTGTCCATTTGATTCAAAGAATTGCTCATATTCAGGCGTAGTGTTCTTTCTGTTTGGACGCGGCTATCTTCAAGATTCTGCATATCCAACCTGCTTTGTTTCACTTGTTGTTGCTTTTTCATTCCGCTGAAAATGGGAACATGTAAAGCCAGGGCTGCAGTAGAGTATGGGAACCAATTGTAATTGGAAAATTTAAAATTGTTATTCATGGAAGAATATTGAAAGTTTGAGCTCAGGCTTAGTGTGGGAAGGTAAGAAGCTTTTGTGGCCTCTAATGCTGTTTGCAGCTGTTTTTTCTGTATACCGAGTTGCACCAATTCCGGATTTTCATCTGTAGATAAATGCTGTGCAGGCACGAGCCCTTCCGGTGTAACCTCCTGTTCAAAATACGACAAAGAGCCTTCAAACAAGACGGGGTATTCAATATCCAATCCCATGAGCGCTTTTAGCTGCATGGAAGAAAGCTCCACAGCAGTTTCTGCTGCCATCAGGCCCGGACGCTGATTTTTCAACGCTACTTCTGCCCTTAATTTATCAAATTCACTGGCCATTCCCTGGTCATACTTGTCAGACACTGTTTTTGTATTTAAGGCTACGTTGTCGTAATTCCTGTGGAGTACGTCGTACGAGTCTTTAGCAAGCAGGTGCGAGTAAAAAGCCTGCTTTACAGCACGTATCATGGCTAATTTGCTGGAGCGTGCTTTTTCAACAGCCATATCAATATCCAGAGCCGAGAGCTGAACCATCTTCCATAAGGCAGGAGCTACCAGCGGGAGCGACAGAGAAACGCCTCCCATCCAGTTGTTGTCTGTCCCAACGGCTATTTCCATAGACTGCCCTCCAAAATCCATTACCATAACCTGTTTTTTGAGCGTACGGCTGTAGGCTCCGCTGGCCGAAATTCCCGGCCACAGCCCCGATCGGGATTCTCGGGCTGCATATACAGCCCTTTCAATGCTGCGGTCTGCAATTTTGATAACCGGATTGTCCGACAAAGCTACTTCAAGAGCAGTTTGCAGGTCAACATACAAGGTGTCCTGTGGTGTCACAACTTCCCTCGCCTGCAAAGAATGTCCTGTTTTTGCTGTCAGGGCGAGCAGCAAAATAAAAATACTCGCAAATTTCTTCATGTTTGTTTTAGTTAGAAACAGGTTAACATGAGCAAATAGTGCGCCAAGGTAAAGAAAAGTGAATAATTGGCAGGTTTTGTCAGGACCGAGTCCAGACGGCAAGCCGTTTTGCTACCAGGTGCATGGCCATACGCAGGAAAAACCATTTTCCAAATTCGTAATGCCCCCCTTTCCCATACCGCAAACGAACACGAGCTCCTCTTTTGCGGAATTCTTCATACGTATAGGAAGCTACACGAGTAGGAACGGAAAGGTCGTCAGAGGCGTGTGCAAAACGTATGTCTGTTTTAGGAGTCCAGTTGTCAACCAGCGAGTTCTCTTTGAATTTGTCCAAAAGTTTTTGGATCTGTTCGTTTTTTTCAGGTTTGAAAAAATCCGGATGCATATAGCCGTGCAGGTCCCTTCCTATCCATGCTACCAGCTGGTCTCTGGAATGCGTTCTGTTAAGCCAGAAATCCATGTTTTCCAGCAAAGGACCGTTAAAGATTTGTGTATAATCCAGGTTCAGACCATACCAGTAATCGTAGGCTTTGAAAACACCCGGAGCAGCCGGATACTCTGCATAGCCTGTTCTTTCAAACTCTTCAAAAGCAACGGACAGGTCGTAAATTCCTCCTCCTATAAGGGCTTTGTCCACTATAATATCCGAAGGATTTTCCTGTTCAATATGGCGTACCAAAGCCAATGCGCTGGAACCGCCCATAGAATAACCACCAATGGAAATATGTTTTTGCAAAGGAAATCCCAAAACAGCAGGGAAATATTCCATGGCTGCTCTGTGCATATCATAGGCAACCCTGCCGGTGTTTTCCATCATAAGGAAAGGATACTCCTGTGTATCTTTGGTGACCCCGTTGCCCAACAAATCAGGAATAATTACGGTATATCCGAAAAAGGACAATACGCCTTCAAAAATAAGCAGTGCGTCACTTCCCGATCCAAATTTGTCAATGTTGGCCGACGGTAAGAAATGCAATACACCCAGGGATCGTCTGTTGTTGGGGCGCATAATAATTCCGGACGAGACTACCGGATCCCCCTTTGGAGTAACCGTATTGTATGAAATAGCCGTAATGCTGACTTTCATTTTAATCAGTTTCTTCAACAAGGGCTCAATTTTCGCAAGCTTGAGAGCAGGAAAATCTTTTTTTACTTCAACAAAAACATCATCAATGGAAAAAACACCCTCTTTTAAAACCTCTATGAAATAACGAGACATAACAGAAAGAATTTAGAATCGGAAAATGCAAAGGTATCATTTTAACAATAAATACAGCAGTCCGGTAAAAATAAACTCCAGTGCTGCCTCCCAAACATCCAACACTTCAATAAAATGTTAAATGTTTTTTACGGTACAAACAAAACCTTTTTTAGAAAAAGCCCAGGAAAATAATGGCCAGGAAAGACATTATTGAACCTAAAATAATAAGTATTGTTGAAAATATGTCCATTGTAAAAAATTTACTGATTTATGCCCATGCCAGGATAGCCAGACAGATCATTGTAAGCAACGGTCCTACTACGCCGACGATCTTTAAGATCAGGTTCCAGTTTATTGTCATAATAAATACATTGTTTTTGAAGTTACAGAATTCCAAAAAAGACATATGTCAGTATGGAAAGAAGCAATCCCAGTAATGCTAAGTATTTTAACCAATCATTCATAACAGGTGTTTTTACAGGTTATTATAAAATCCATCCCACTATTGTGGAAATAATTTCAAAGCCCCATGCATACCAAATGTTTCCCAGTAAGCAGAAAAGAGGGCCCAAGATGGCGAATGTTTTCCATATCCAATGCGGATCAGTAACAAGTCTTGTCATAGTGTTTTATTTAATTAATAAATATGCTCCGGCTTTTTTTATAAATTCAAAACCGGCTTCGTGGTGGTTTCCTGTGATACGTTCGTATTGAATGGAACAGCCTTTTTCTTTGTATGTTTTATACAGGAAATCGGAACATTCTACGGGAACGAACGTGTCTTCACTACTGTGTAGCAGGTAAATTTCCAGTAACGGCGGGGGTGTCCAGCTGAGGGCAAGGGAGTTTTCTTCCAGACATGCCTGTATTTTCATAAATTCGCCCCTGAGTTGTTCAGAAAAGAAATCCGGGTGCATATAATTCTTTAAATCGGTACCCCAGCGGTTAAGCAACAGTCTGGCTCGGTGCGTGCCGTTAAACCAGTAGGCATATCCGTCGCCACCTTCCAGCGGGTCCGGAGAATCTATCGGATTTTCCATTCCATTGGTGAATATTTTGCTAAAATCAAGATCCAATTGGTAATAATAATTCATGGAAATGAGAATCCAGGGAATGGCCATGTAACCGTTTATTTCTGTACGGATAAGGGCTTTCAAGGCCTCCATTCCGTCGTAAGCCCCTCCGCCGGTATATACCATATCAACCTTAATTCCTGTGGGGTTCTCCATATAGTATTTGGCGACAGATAGCGCTGTCGGCCCTCCTTGTGAATAACCCATGATAATGCTGCGGTTGCTCATCCGGTAGTTTTCTTTTTCCAGTAAGTATTCTTCCACTGCTTTGCGCATGTGGTACGTTACCTCTCCGGAATTGTGGTCGAGTAAAAGAGGCCGAGGTACATGGCGTGTGTACAGTACGCCCAACAAATCGGGAGTAATGGTGATGTAGTTGAACAATGAAGGAAAAGATTCTATGTAAAAGGTTCCCTTTTGCACATCGGTAGTTGGGCAGGTTTCCTGGTCCAGGTTTCCTATAGCAGCCATTTCTACTACACCCCTGGGTTTTAAACCCAATGGATAAACAAAGCAACCCGTTCCCAATACGGGGTTCCCAAAATGATCCCGGGTATTGTAAGAGATAGCAACGACGCGCATTTTGGGACTAAGTACTTTGTCAATAAGATCGATGATATCATCCATATTGATCTCCGATACATTATTGCCAAATGTTGCCAGCATATCGTTCAACCAATCTTTAAGGGTCAGATCCAGGGTGGCTAGTTCTTCTATAAAATATTTGGGTTCATCCACCGGTGTCTCCTGTAAAGAGCAACTGCTCCATAAAAAAGAAATGATAACAAGGAGCCGGTACACATGGTGTCTTTGCATATCCTAATTATTTTAACAACAAGTACAGTATGGATGTTATTATCAATTCTAAGGCTGCTTCGTGATGGGTTCCGGTAGTTCTTATATATTGAATGGAGCACCCTTTTTTCTTATATGTTTTATAAAGAAGATCAGCACATTCTACGGGAACGTACATGTCTTCACCGGTGTGTATCAGATGGATGTCAAGCAGAGGGCTTGGGGTCCAGCTAAGGGCCATAGAGTTTTCTTTCATACAGTCTGTCAGTTTGGCAAATTCACCTTTTGGTTCATCTGAGAAAAAATCCTCGTGCATGTAGTTTCTTAAATTGCTGCCCCAACGGTCATACAAACTAAAGGACCAATGGTCCCCGTTAAACCAGTAGGCGTATCCGTCCCCGCCTTCTTCCGGATTGGGAGAGTTTACGGGATTTTCCATCCCGTTGGTAAAAATTTTACTGTAGTCCAATCCTAGTTGGTAGTAATAATCCATGGCAATGATAATCCAGGGAATAGCCAGGTAATCGCTTTTCTCTGAACGGGCAAAGGCTTTAAATGCCGCCAGCCCATCGTAAACTCCGCCGCCGGTATATATTTTTTCTATTTGTATGCCTGTGGGATTTTCTGTATAATATTTGGCTACGGCCAGGGAAGAGGAACCACTCAGGGAATAGCCCATAAGCATGCTTTTATTGCTCAGTTTGTAATTTTCTTTTTCCCACAAATACTCTTTCACGGCTTTTCGCATATGGTAAGCAACCATTCCGTTGCTGACAACATGCAAATAGGGCCTGGGCATATGACGGGTATAACGTACCCCCAGCATATCGGGTGTGATGGTGATGTACCTGAGCAAAGCGGGATAACCTTCAGAATAGAAGCCTCCTCTTTCTGCGATAAGGGACGGGCTTGTAAACTGGTCCAGGTCTGCAAGTGGAGGCACTTCAATCACGCCTTTCACCTTCAAGTCCAGTGGATAACCGAATACTCCCGTACCCAAAACCGGATTCCCAAAAGGATCATATGTGTTGTAGGAAATAGTCACAAAACGTATCTTCAAATTCACGACATCGTCTGTGAATTTGATAATTTTGTTTAAAACAGGGTCTGTAATTTCTATGGCAGATTCTCTTAACATGGCCCGAAGCCCTTCCTCAAAGGTATAATCTATGGTGGCTAGTTCTTCTACAAAATATTTGGGTTCATCAACGATTGTATCCTGCGGCGTACAATAGTTACACAAGAAAGCAAGGATGGCAAGAAACAGCCACATATAGCGCCCCGTTGGTTTATCATATATTTTGCTTTCCCTCATATTTATTTTAATATCAGGTATAGCAAGGCTATCATTATAAATTCATTGCTGGCGACATAATGGTCTCCTGTAGTTCTTATATAATGAATGAAACAACCTTGTTCCTTGAAGGTTTTGTATAAGAAATCGGCACATTCTACAGGTACCAAATTGTCTTCATCGCTGTGTAGCAAATGAATGTCAAGAAAAGGGTCCGGGACCCAGTTGAGGGCCAACGAGTTTTCTTTCATACATTCCTGCAACTTTATAAATTCTCCTTGCAGTTCCTGAGAAAAGAAATCTTCATGCATATAATTTCGTAAATCACTGCCCCAGCGTCTGTGTAAGCTGCCTGATCCGTGTTTGCCGTTAAACCAGTATGCGTATCCATCGCCTCCTTGGGCCGGGTCGGGCGAGTCCACAGGGTTTTCCATTCCGTTGGCAAAAATTTTACTGTAGTCCAATCCCAGTTGGTAGTAATAATCCATGGTAAGGATAATCCAGGGGATAGCCAGGTAATCGTTTCTTTCTGTACGGGCATAAGCTTTGAAAGCTTCCAGTCCGTCGTAGGCGCCTCCTCCGGTAAAGACTTTGTCTACGCGTATGCCTGTGGGGTTTGTGGAGTAGTATTTAGCCATAGACAAGGCAGAAGGACCTCCCAATGAATACCCCATAATCACACTTTTGTTGCTCAGTTGGTAGTTTTCTTTTTGCAGCAAATACTCTTCTACGGCTTTACGCATGTGGTAGGCAACCAATCCGTTGCTGGCATCGTGCAAATACGGTCTGGGCATATGGCGCGTATAGCGGACTCCCAGCATATCCGGCGTAATAGTGATGTATTTCAGCAAAGAAGGGAAAGCCTCTACATAAAATCTTCCTTTTTCTGTAACCAGGGATGGACTTGTTTCTTGATCCAGATCGGCTATGGGAGGTACCTCAACAACACCTCTTGCCTGTAAATCGAGCGGATATACAAATGCTCCTGTGCCTAAAACAGGGTTTCCAAAAGGATCGAAAGTGTTATAAGAAATAGTTACAACCCGCATTTGAGTACTTAGGATATTGTCGATGAAATCTATCACTTTGGCTATAGTAGGGTCTGTGTCTTCTATACCAATTTCTGCCAACAGCGCCAAAAGTCCTTCTTTAAGGGTGAAGTCCAAAGTGCCTAATTCCTCTACAAAGTATTCTGAATTGTTTTGTTCCGGATTTCCTTCCGGTGCATCCTGTGGCATACAGCCGGTCCAGAACACCATAAAAGCCAAAGGGAGTATTAGGAAAAATCGTTTCATTTTTGAAATATTAGAAAAACAAATATAAAAAAAATACTAAATTTGGGTATGGTATCAGGTGTGAGGGGATTGTGTTTTCCCGGGTTTTGTGGTGTATGTGGGAAAGAATTGATTTCGGGGGAAAACATGTTGTGTATGTCTTGTCTGTATGATATGCCAAAAACGTACCATTGGCAGTGTAAGCAGAATCCCTTGTTTTGCTCCTTTTCTACCCTCCCGTTCCTTTCAGGTGCCGTTGCTTTTCTTTTTTTCAGAGACACAAGCCCTTACCGTAAATTGTTACATAGGTTTAAATACAATGGTCTATGTGAAATAGGGCTGTATATGGGACAACTTTTTGGAAAAGAATTGATTCCATTTTATGGAACCCCTTGTTTTTGTGAACAGGGAATCCCGCCTGTTTTGGTTCCTGTTCCTATGTCTTCAGCCAAGCGTCGAAAAAGAGGGTACAACCAGGCCGAATGGCTGGCTGCCGGCTTGTCTGCAGCCACCGGCTGGCCTGTAGATGTTACAGCCATAGCCCGGGTAACAGAAAAAAGAAGCCAAACGGTTTTTAACAAACAAGCCCGGCAGGAAAACATGAAAGATGCTTTTCTGGCAAAGCGTATTTCTCATCACACTATTATACTGGTAGACGATGTGATTACAACGGGAGCTACTATGGAGAGTTGTGCGAGGGCACTCCTTGATAAAAATCCTGAGCTAACACTTGCGTTTGCAGCACTGGCGTATGTAGAATAAAAATGTATATTTGCATGTTATGCCCGATTTCCTACGTTTGCATATTATAGATATACTTGATATTGTTTTGGTAGGTCTTATAATCTACCAGGTCTATAAAATTATCAGGGGTACAGCCGCAGTCAATATTTTCATAGGGATTCTTTTTGTCTACTTTATTTGGCTGGTAGTGAAAGCACTTCACATGGAGCTGCTGACTTCTATTTTAGATAAGGTAATTAGTGTAGGGGTCCTGGCTCTTATTGTTGTATTTCAACAGGAGATCAGGCGATTTTTACTGCAACTTGGTTCCAGGTATACCCGGGAAGGGAAACGAAAACAAGTGTTTAATTCCCTCTTCAGGCCCGGACAAGAAATACTTTCCAAACAGGATGTAGAAGAAATTGTACACGCCTGTAGCCGGATGTCGGAACGTAAAACAGGGGCACTCATTGCCATTGAACGTTTTGCTTCTTTGGCTTTTATAGAAGAAACCGGAGACCAGGTAGATGCGCGGGTGCACAGGCGCTTGATTGAAAATGTTTTCTTTAAAAACAGCCCGTTGCACGACGGGGGTATGGTCATTTCCCACGGCCGTATTCAAGCGGCACGCTGCACATTTCCCATGTCTGAAAGCCAGGGAATCCCTCCTTATTTTGGTATGAGGCACCGGGCAGCGGCAGGGTTGAGTGAGCAAACAGATGCATTTATTATTGTTGTTTCTGAAGAAACCGGAGCTATTGCCACCATGCAGGACGGGGTAATTAAATCATTAAGCGGCGTGGCTGAATTGCGTTTTGATCTGGAAAACGCTTTTCATGAATAAAAACAGGCAGCATGATTTATCCGGCTCAGTTTGAAGAAAAAATAGGCTTTGACAGAATACGTGGTATGCTTGCCGGAAAATGCATGAGCCGGGCAGGTCAGGAGCTGGTAGAAACCATGGAATTCTGTACAAACGCTGTTCTGTTGGAGCAGGAACTTGAGCGTACTGCAGAAATGCGTGACATCTGCCTTTTTGAACAGCATTTTCCGGAAAGTGGTTACGCAGATACAGAACCCTTTTTAAGGCAGATGGAAGCACATCCTTCGTACTGTCCCACTATCCCCGAACTTGTAAAACTTCAGTTGGCTACAGGCACGGTGAGAGCCTTGTTGCATTTTTTTGAAAAAACAAAAGACCATGCTTACCCGGCCTTGAAGGCAGTCTGCCGTCCGGTGGCCTTTTTCCCGGTTGTAGTGCAGCGCCTGGACGGCTTGTTGGATAAAACAGGAGAAATCAGGGATAACGCGTCTCCGGCACTTGCCGAGTTAAGGAAATCCCTCCGAAGAAAAGAGCAGCAAGTAGGTAAAAGAATCCAGGACATCTTAAAACAGACACGCGAACAAGGATTTGCCGAGCCGGACGCTCAGGTTTCTGTGCGAGACGGGCGCATGCTTATTCCTGTGCCCGCAGCGCACAAAAGAAAAATACACGGATATATTTACGATGAATCCGCTACCGGGAAAACGGTTTTTATAGAACCGGCAGAAGTCGTAAACCTGAATAACGAAATACGGGAGCTCGGGTTTGCAGAGCAAAGGGAAATCACAAAAATACTTCGGGAATTTGCTGATTTCCTAAGACCCTATGTGCCGGAACTGATTGAACAGGCGCAATTTTTAGCAACCATAGATTTTCTGCGGGCAAAAGCCCGCCTGGCATTGTCCATGCAAGCAGGAAAGCCGATAATCAATCCCGACCCGGGAATTTCTCTGCAAAAGGCCCGGCACCCGTTGCTGGAAAAGGCACTGGAGCGGGAGGGGAAGAGCATTGTGCCCCTTACCCTTACATTGAATGGAACAAAGCGTATCCTGCTCATTTCCGGACCCAATGCCGGAGGCAAATCCGTATGCTTAAAGACAGCAGGCTTGTTGCAGTATATGTTCCAGTGCGGGATGTTGGTTCCGGCATTGGAAACATCTGAACTGTATGTGTTTGAATCATTATTTCTTGACATAGGCGATGAGCAGTCCCTGGACAACGACCTGAGTACCTACAGCTCCCACCTGTTAAGTATGAAAGAAATCCTGAACCGGGCAGACGACAGGTCGTTGATTCTGATAGATGAGTTTGGTACGGGAACCGAACCTGCAGCCGGAGGAGCCATTGCAGAAACGTTATTGGAACAATGGGAACAGCGTGGCTGTTTTGGGTTAATCACAACCCATTACACCAACCTGAAATTTTTTGCCACATCCAGTAAAGGAGTATTGAACGGAGCTATGCAATTTGACGTGCAGAATATGCAGCCGCTTTTTAAGTTGGAAACAGGAGTTCCGGGAAATTCGTTTGCTTTTGAACTGGCAAGAAATATGGGTTTACCGGAAGGACTTATCCAAAAAGCCCAGGAAAAAGCCGGAAGCGGCTTTGTAGAAACAGAAAGGTATTTACGCAACATTGCCCGCAGCCGCAAGAGGTGGGAAGAAAAAGTGGCACACATTACGCAAACGGGCAAAACACTGGATAACATTACCGATCGGTATGAAACGGAGCTGACAGAAATTCGTTCTTTGCGAAAAAAAATGTTGGAAGAAGCTCGTAAAGATGCTTTGAGGATTGTAGAAACAGCCAACCGTACAGTAGAGCAAACCATAAAAGAGATTAAAGAGGCTCAGGCAGAAAAAGAAAAAACAAAAGCCAGCCGGGACGCGTTGCAGGAACACAAAGAATTGCTTTCAAGAGAAATTGCCGATGCAGAAGACTTGAAAATGGCGCAAAAAATGGAACAATTGCGCAAAAGAAAAGAAGAGCGGGAAAAGAAAAAACAAAAGGCAGCTCCGGTACAACAGAAGAAATTACAAGGGAACAATCAGGGTCCCCTGCAAGTGGGGGACAAGGTGAAAACAAAGGACGGGCTTATAACCGGAGAAATATTGCGCCTGACCGCCACTAAAGCCTATGTAGGTATGGGCCAGATTGTTACCCAGACAGGTATATCCGGGCTGGAACGTATAACGGCCAATGAATATAAAGCCGGGTTGAAGGCACGGCAACAGGTGCAACCTGCTTCTCAAAACAGTTTTTCTGCAGACCGGTTGCACTTTTCACCCCACCTGGATGTTAGGGGTATGAGGGCCGGGGAGGCCCTGGAAGAAGTAGTACGTTTTCTGGACGATGCCCTTGTTGTGGGAGTGAATCAAGTCGAAATCCTGCATGGCACAGGAACCGGTGCTTTGCGTATGGAAATCAGAAATTATTTAAAAGTGGCTCCCGGTGTGATTTCTTTTGAAGACGAACATGTGGAGCGGGGTGGAGCCGGTATTACTTTGGTGTATTTGGAATAAACGAATAAAACGGATGACTATGAAAAAGACAGGTTTTTTTGCATTGTGCATACTAATAATGGCCGCATCGTGCAGCCGGCAGCAGAATCCGACAGGTATTGCCCGGGATTTTCTACAAGCTTTTTTTTCTTCTGATTACCAACAGGCCCGTGAGTATGCAGCACCGGAGTTATTCGAAATTTTAGATCAGACCCAGGCAATCCTTGACTCGCTGGAAGAAGTAGAATATGAAGAGGTTAAGAGTTACCTGTCAGCTATAAATATTACTGTAGAAGATCCGGAAGAGGTAACAAAAGATACGGTGCGGTTGCGTTACCGGGTGGAATTTTCCCGGTTGCCGGAACCGGGAGAATCAACGCTTAGTTTGCGAAAAATAAAGGGTACCTGGAAGGTGTATGCGTTGGATTAAAAGAGTGCTGCTTTAATACGGTCTGTGTAATCCAGTTTTTCCCACGAAAAATATTCTATTCCGTTTTCAATATACGGATCCCTCCCAAAATGTCCGTAATTGGATGTCACCCGGTAAATAGGATTCTTCAGTTTTAGTCTTTCAATTATTTTGGCCGGGCGCAGGTCAAACAGTTCAGATACGATACGGGCAATTTCTGCATCGGATTTTTTAATGTGCGAGGTCCCGTAGGTGTCAATAAAAACACTTACCGGACGGGCAACCCCAATGGCATAAGCCAGCTGAACCTGCACTTCATCTGCCACGCCGGCAGCTACCAGATTTTTTGCAATATGACGGGCAGCGTAACTGGCAGAACGGTCTACTTTACTGGGGTCTTTGCCGGAGAAAGCACCGCCTCCGTGGGCACCGCGTCCTCCGTATGTGTCCACTATGATTTTACGCCCCGTCAGGCCGGTATCACCGTGCGGTCCGCCAATCACAAATTTTCCTGTGGGGTTTACCAACAACCGCATATTGTGGTTAAACAGGTGTTTGCGTGATGGATGTACTTTATTAACAATACGCGGTAACAAAATGGCACGTACATCTTCTGTGATTGTTTGCTGCATTTGGTTATCGTCTGCAAATGGATCGTGTTGTGTAGAAATCACCAGGGTGTCTATTCGTTGTGCTTTTTTGTTAGCGTCGTATTCAATGGTAAACTGACACTTTGAATCGGGGCGCAGGTAGGTCATCTGTTTCCCTTCTTTACGAATGGCTGCCAGTTCCATTAAGGCAACATGGGCCAGGATAATGGGTAAAGGCATAAATTCCTCTGTTTCTGTACAGGCATACCCAAACATCATTCCCTGATCTCCGGCACCCTGATCGTCCGGGTTTTCCCTTGCTATTCCTTGAAATATATCCGGAGACTGGCTTTCTATCAAAGAAATAATTCCGCAGGAATGGGCTTCAAATTTGTATTCGGCCCGGGTGTATCCAATATCTGCAATAACATTGCGTGCTATTTGTTGAATATCAACCCAGGCACTGGAACGAACCTCTCCTCCAATAATTACCAATCCGGTAGTAACAAAAACTTCACAGGCAACTTTAGATTCGGGATCATTTTTAAGGAATTCATCCAGAATGGCATCTGCAATCTGGTCTGCAATTTTGTCGGGATGCCCTTCAGAAACGGATTCAGACGAGAAAAGTGTTTTCATTAGTCTACAAGTATGATAATAGGGTGGCAAAGTTACATTTTTTTTCAAAAAAGTCTTAAACAACCATTGTTTATAAAAAACGGGTCTTTGTTGATAACTTATATAGCTCATAATCAGCAGTATGGAGTTTTTAGAGCCAGGAAAACAGATGTGGCAATTTTTCCCTGTGGATAATTTTATATTTTTGTTATTCCACAGACACTATTCTATTATGTATCACAGACAAATCAGCAGAGTGCTAATAATCCTGGCGTTCATTCTTGTCGCGTGTGGAGAAAAGCCCGTACCTCAATCACTTTTTCCGGACAAAACACAGGTCACTTTTAACGCTTCTGCTGGGGAGCAGGCAGTTCAGGTGACAGCTAATTGCAGTTGGTCTGCAGCAGTGACAGAAGGTGGCAACTGGCTTTCTGTTACGCCTGCTTATGGCCAGGGCAACGCTGTCCTGACTCTTTCAGTACAAGCCAATACCGGGGCTGACCGTACAGCTACGCTAAAGATTTATTCTGCTGAGAAAGAAGCACGTATTACAGTTACCCAGACGGAACAGGAAGTTCAGTACCGGAGCATTTCTGAACTTAGGGCTCTGTACAAAGGAACTGATGTAAAGGTGACGGAAAAGGTGATTGTAAAAGCCTTGGTTATAAGTAACTACATGCACACAGACAACGGGGGGCTGAACAATTATACGTCTATGAAAGCCATTGTGGTGAGTGATGAGGAAGCCGGAATTCAACTCTTTTGTGCAGAAAACAACACAGAATTCAAGCAAGGAGATAAGGTGGAAATTGAGCTCACAGGCCAGACGTTGTCTGTTTTCAACAACGGACCCCTTCAGGTAACAGACCTTCCTTTGGCCAAAATTAAAAAAATTGGCACGGAAACCCTGAAGGCTAAAGAAATATCAGCAGCACAACTTGTTACAGGAAAATACGAATCCATGTACGTAGCCATACCCCGGGTGCAGGTGAGGGATGAAGATTTGAATAAAACATTTGGTGATGGATCAGCTCACACTTCTATTGGGATGGTAGCCGAAACAAAAGAGACTTTTGATATATTCTCTTCCAAATATTCTTCATTCAGAGATGTAGTCGTACCCTCCGGCAGCGGGGTACTTAAAGGCATTGCTTGTGTGTATGATAAGAATTACCAGATTTCTTTTGCGAAAGTTTCGGATTGGGAAGGTCTGACAGAGGAGCGTTTTTACACATCTCCCACATTTTCTCTGGTTACTACAGAAAAAGAAATTTCCGGAGAGGCAGGACAGTTTACTGTATCTGTGGCCGGAAATGTGGACTGGACAGTGTCTTCTACAGATTCTGACAATTTCGCTGTATCACCTTCTTCCGGGAGCAAGTCTAATCCGGTAACGGTAACTTATACACAAAATCCTTCTGTTACAGGGTCTCGCAAAGCAGACATTGTTTTTTCCACTACCAACGCTTCCATTGAGCAAAAGACACTGACCCTGCATATTACACAGAGTCCTTTTGAGGCATTGGTTTCAGATCCGGTACCGTCCTGGATGGAATTGCCCGATTTGTCCGACATGCAGGAAGAAGATACTTTTGCGTATATATCGCATATGACCTCACTAAATGGCAAAAGAGTACGCAACTACTCTTTCTGGTACGATACGCAAAATCGCCTGGCTTATTGGGTAGCTTACCCGTTGTACGACGATATCATAAAATTTGGCAACCGAACGGATGCCTGGCAATACGACCCTAAAGTGCCCAAACGATATCAACCTGTTTTGTTTTATTCTTTTGGAGATTCTGACTTGGACAGGGGACACCAACTCCCCTCTGCAGACCGTCTTTTTTCACAGGAGGTAAATGAGAGCACCTTTTATTTTACCAACATTACGGCTCAGGATGCAAACCTTAATCAGAATATATGGAGTAACCTGGAAATGAACGTTAGGACGTGGGCTCTTGCTTGCGATACGTTGTACGTGGTTACCGGGGCCATGATTCAAACGAAAGAAGATCCACAGATTAAGTATGTAAAAGACAATAATGGAAATCAGGTAGCCCTTCCCAAGTTGTATTATAAGGTGTTATTAAGATACAAGGCAAGTGAGGCAGAGAACGGCGGGTACTCCGGAGTTGGCTTTTGGTATGAGAACCGGGCCTATACAGCGTCGTATCCCGTGGCTGCTGATGCCAGGTCCATAAAAGAAATGGAGGCTTTGACAGGCCTTGATTTTTTCCACAATTTACCCCCGGCTGTTAAAGAAACAGTTAAGGCCGCCTATAAGCCTGAGGATTGGGAAATGTAGTGAGAAATTGTTAAAAAACACGGTTTATTCTGACAGTTAATTGTAGTATATTTGCACCGAATTTTTACCCATTTAGAGTAACTTATTATAATAATAACCTAAATAAATTTCTATGAAAAAAATAATGCAATTTTTTCTCGCTCTTGTAGCGTTTGTGTTTCTAAGTGTGGGAGCTCACGCACAGATAACCACCTCGGCTTTGGGTGGAAGAATCACCGACGAAGCCGGAGCAGCTACTGCCGGGGTTACTCTGGTTGCCACCCACGTGCCATCCGGAACAGTGTACACAGCTATCACTAATAATGATGGTCGTTACACCATTCAGGGGATGCGTCCCGGGGGGCCGTACAAAGTCGAGATTTCTTTCATCGGCTATCAGACTATAAATTTCACTGACATCACGCTTCAGCTTGGAGATCAATACAATTTAAGTGCTGAGCTTCATGAAGAGGCTTTCCAACTGGATGATATTGTGATTGTAGCCTCTGCGTCTTCTGCCTTTGCAGGAGAGAAATTTGGTTCTTCTACCAATATTTCTAACCGGAATATCGAAAGTTTGCCTTCCATTTACAGGACCATAACTGACGTTGCCAAACTGTCTCCTTATGGAGGTAATGGTATGAGCTTTTCCGGTGGTGACGGCCGTTCCTCAAACTTTACTGTGGACGGGGCTAACTTCAACAACAACTTTGGTTTGAGTTCCAGCCTTCCCGGTGGAGGAACCCCAATATCTATTGATGCTATTGAAGAGGTTCAGGTAGTAATTGCTCCTTTTGATGTGCGTCAGACCAATTTCATTGGTGGTGGAGTCAATGCTATTACAAAATCGGGGACTAACACGTTAAGAGGAAGTGCCTACGCATATCATCGTAATGAGAATATGCGCGGAAACAGAGTGGATGGTGTTGAACTGGCCGAGAGGAGTGTGGACCGTAATACTACGTATGGCTTTACACTGGGTGGCCCTGTTGTGAAGAATAAATTATTCTTCTTTGTGAACTTTGAATACACCCAAACTCCTACTGTTGTTAACCGCTGGAGGCCTTCAGTTGACGGCGTAGCAAACAGAGACCTTTACATTTCACGTACCACCATGGCTGATATGAAGAAGGTTTCTGATTTTCTTAAGAACAAATACGACTACGACACAGGTTCCTATACCGATTATCCTGCCAATGAAAGCAATATGAAAATATTGGCCCGTTTAGACTGGAATATCAGCCAGAACCACAACCTGGCCATTCGGTACAACTACACGTTGAACAGGGGTTGGAACAATACCAACGCATCTTCCTCCAACTGTATTCAGCGTGCAACGGAAAGCCGCCTGGGTCAGTATTCCATGGCTTTTGCCAATTCCATGTACTCCATGGATAATAGAGTTAACTCTGTTTCTGTTGACCTTAACAGCCGTATAGGAGACAATCTTTCCAATCAGTTGCTTGTTACCTACTCCCAGTTGGACGATATCCGCGGATCAAGTTCTTCTAAATTCCCTTTCATTGATATTCTGGACGGATATACAGTAGAGAACGGGAAGATTGTACAGGCCATTATGCCTTATATGTCAGCAGGTTATGAGTTATTTACCTGGAACAACGGGGTTCACAATACGGTAATAAATGCAAAAGATGATATTACCTGGTATAAGGGCAACCACAAAATAACCGGAGGCATAAGCTTTGAGTACCAAATGGCTGATAACTCTTATATGAGAAACGGGACGGGTTATTACCGTTACCACAGTTTAGACGATTTCCTGAACGGCGCCGCTCCGGAGACCGTTGCTTTGACCTACGGCTATGACGGTGAACAAAATCCTGCTGCCCGCGTACGCTTTAACCAGTTTGGGCTGTATCTGCAAGATGAATGGAGCGTGGGACATAACTTTAAAGTGAACTATGGTATCCGTTTGGAAGAAATCATATTCAACAATAAGGACCTGATGCGCAACAATGCGATTTATGAAATCGAATACGATGGTAAGAGTGTTGATACCGGCAAATGGCCCAAACCCAAACTTCAGGTTTCTCCGCGCGTAGGATTTACCTGGGACGTTTTTGGAGACCGCTCTCTTAAAATCCGCGGTGGTTCCGGATTGTTCTCCGGTCGTTTACCGCTGGTGTTTTTCACCAACATGCCCACCAACTCGGGTATGGTACAAAACATCGTAGCTGTTTCTACCAGATATACTGCCGGGGTAGCTAATCCCGATCCCCTTCTGGAGTCATTCAAGGGCAATATGATTACTGATGTGGATGCTTTGATTGAAAAACTCCACAGTCTGGATCCCAAAAAATTCCCCAAAACCATTACTCCTGAAGACGGGGTAAAACCTTCTCAGATTAACGGGATTGATCCTAACTTCAGGATGCCTCAGGTATGGAAAACTTCCATTGCCATGGATTACAATTTCCCCACATCGTTCCCCTTCTCTATTAGCGGAGAGTATATCTTCAATAAAACCATTAACGGAATTCAATTGCTGAACTGGAATATCAAGGAAAATGCCGGTTTTACCCAATTAAACGGTGTAGACAGGCGTCATATCTATCCTACTGACTACAGATATACCAATACCGATGCTTTTGTACTTACGAATACAAAGCAGGGATACGGGTGGACAGCCAACGTCATGTTGAATATGACTCCGATAGATAATCTGCATATCATGGCCTCCTATACACATACGGTCATGAAACAGATTACAGGTATGCCCGGTTCCAATGCAGAATCTGCTTACCTGTATATTCCTACGGTTGAGGGGCCAAATTTTGCCGGACTAAGCAATTCCCAATATGTGACTCCGGACCGTGTGTTTGCTTCAGTTTCCTACAGAGATAGAAGCAACAACCATTTCTCTCTGTTTTATGAAAGCTATCGCGGTGGATCCAACTATACATATATGTACAACGGCGACTTCAACGGGGACAACATTGCTTATGACGTAATGTATATACCTAAAGACGATTCAGAGATTCTGTTTGCAACCCAAAGTGACAGGGAACGTTATTGGGCTTTTGCAGACCAGGATGCTTATTTGACCAAAAATAAAGGGAAATATGCAGAAGCATACAGCGTTTACTCACCCTGGGTACACCGTTTTAATTTCCGTTATTCGCATGATTTCGTACTCAGAATTGGCAGCTCAAAGAATACCCTTCAGCTTAATTTTGACTTTATGAACATAGGTAACCTGTTTAACAGCACCTGGGGCGTCCATCAGATTCTCTCTACCGAGGCTATGAGCGGACGTATCCTGCAACTGGACAGCATCAACGAACAAGGTGTTCCCGTATTTAAGACAAGAGTACAGGCAGGTGCCAGAACCTGGGATTACAGCCACTCAATGGGCCAATGCTGGTCTTTGCAGGTAGGTATTAAGTATCTTTTTAACTAATCAGCTAAAACTATCTTTATGAAATTTAAATATTTATTACTATCGTTTTTTGCCTTTGCAGCATTGCTTACAGGTTGTAAAGAGGTAATAGAGATACCTAACCTGAAAGAGGTAAAAGTAGACATGTCCTATATTGGCTTTGCCAAAGAAGGCGGTTCAAAGACAATCACCCTGACAGCCACAGAAAGCTGGAACATCACAAATATTCCCACATGGCTGACAGTTAGCCCTTCCAGTGGTGGTGCTGCCCCGGACGGTACCAAAGTAACCTTTTCTGCAGGGGCGACTGATTCTGATTACTCTTCTGAAGTGTATATCAACTGCGCCGGCAAGGTGCAGGTACTGACCGTAAAGCAGATTGCCGGCCCCGTAGAAATTAAGATGTCCACTTGTAAAGAAGTGATTGAAAATGGGGTTGATGGCAAGATCTACTGGGTAGAAGGCCAGGTAACTTCCATTGCCAATACCGTTTATGGCAACTGGTATCTGAACGACGGAACAGGAACCTTATATATTTACGGGACCCTGGATGCCAAGGGCAATACGCAAAACTTCCTGAGCCTTGGACTGGCAGTGGGAGACCGCGTAATGGTACACGGCCCGCGTCTTACCTATGGAACAACCATTGAACTGGTTGACGTGACCGTTGACAAGATAACACCTTCGCTCATTAAGGCGGCAGTAGATAAGGTTGAAATACCCAAAGAAGGCGGCACTTTTGAAGTAGCTGTATTGTACAAAGGGAATGGATTGGAAATAGAATACGATGCCGATTGGCTTTCCGTTAAATCCATGATCAAAGGAGCCGATGACTCCACACGCGTAGCTTTTGTGGCGCAGCCCAACCTGGGAGGTGACCGTACGGCCGGCATTTCCATGACTTCTGCCACCAGCAGCAATTCTTCTACTATCCAGGTTACCGTTGCACAAGTCGGGGCCATTATCGATGCTACGATTGCCGATTTTCTTGCAGCAGCAGTAGATGCCACGCAATACCGGATTTCAGGTATAATTACCAGGGATACGGGCAATGATTACGGAAACATTTACATAAAAGACGCCACCGGTGAAGTGTATATTTATGGAGTGCTTGATGCAGAAGGCAGGACAAAACAATGGAAGAACATGGGCATAAAAGAGGGTGATATTGTTACCCTCATAACCCCCCGTGGTGCATATGCCGGCAATCCCCAGGGTGTTAACGCAAAAGTAGCTGAACATATTCCGGTTATTAACGCAACCATTCCGGATTTTCTGGCTGCCGAAGTGGGTACTACGTATTACCGTCTGGAGGGCATTGTAGGTCCTTTATCAGGCACAGACGTTTATGGTAACTTTGACATATACGATGAAACTGCCAATGCTAAGGCTTACGTCTATGGGCTACTTCCGGGCTGGCGCGGTGCCAGTAAGCAATTCCAGGTGCTGCTTGCAGAAACCGGGTTGAAAGAAGGAGATCTGATTACCATTGTGGGCAGGAGGGCTGCTTACAATAATTCACCTCAGGTAGGTAACGCATTTTATGTATCGCACCAACCTGCAGATACAGAATAAACGTATCTACTAAGAAAGATTTTATTTCTGGTGCGCCTCCGGAACCTTTAAACGGGATTTCGGGGGCGCACTTTGATTTCTGCCAATCAATAAAAATTACCTACATTTGTCAAAGGAGAAATGAATATGGAGCGAGAGAAAAGGGACAGGCAGAGTACGGGAAGAGAAGGAGAAGAACTAGCCAAAAACTACCTGATAGAAAGGGGGTTTCGTATTCTTCACACAAATTGGCGGACAGGCCACAAAGAGTTGGATATTGTTGCCGTAAAGGCAGAAAAAATTCATTTTGTAGAAGTACGTACCCATTCCAGGGCAAGTATTGTTTCTCCCGAACAGACCATTGACAGAACAAAACAACGGACAGTAATTAAAGCTGCCCGCGCTTATATGGCAATCTACCGAATTACTGCAGAAGCTCAGTTTGATGTTATAGGCATTGTATTTGGTAAAGACGGGAAGGGTGTCCCGGATTACAAACTGGAATATATTCCAAACGCTTTTACACTTCTTGTATGAACGAAAACCACTATTGCATTATCATGGCCGGCGGCATTGGTTCGCGTTTTTGGCCTTTGAGCAGGAATGCTATGCCAAAACAATTTCTGGACATCCTGGGTATTGGCAAAAGCCTGCTGCAACTGACTTGTGAAAGGTTCTTGCATATTATTCCCCGCGAACGGATATTGGTGGTAACATCGGAGCAGTACCTAGATTTGGTAAAACAACAGCTTCCATACATTCCTGAAAGTAATATTCTTGCAGAGCCTTACAGGCGTAACACGGCGCCTTGTATTGCGTACGCAACGTATAAACTGATGAAAACTGATCCCAATGCGGTTGTGGTGGTAGCTCCGTCTGATCATCTGATTACAGGGGATATAGATTTTCTGGAAACTATCAGTTGTGCTTTGCAGTATGCCCGGCAAGAGGATGTGTTGATTACGTTGGGAATTCAACCTACCCGGCCGGAAACAGGCTACGGTTACATCCAGGCTGTTAAAAAAGAAGGGGTTACCATTAAAGACCATCTGGCTTATCCTGTAAAAACGTTTACAGAAAAACCGGATGCCAAGTTGGCAGGGATTCTGATAGAGAGCGGCGAATTTTATTGGAACTCGGGAATATTTGTCTGGAGTCTTTCTTCTATTACAAAACAATTAGAACGATGGATTCCCGAAGTCAGTTTCCCTTTTCGTAACGGATTAAGTTTGTTCAATACGCAGCATGAAGAAAAATTTGTAAAAAAAATATACGAAGAAATTCGTAACGTTTCCATTGATTACGGAGTAATGGAAAAAGCAAAGAACACCTATGTTTTTGCTGCAACTTTTGGCTGGTCGGACCTGGGGAGCTGGGAGAGCATTTATATGCATTACGACAGAGATGCTAAAGGAAATGCGACTTCCGGTTCCACAACACATTTAGATAATGTTACAGGCAGCCTTGTATATGCCGACCAAAAAGATAAACTGATTGTTGCAAAAGGTTTGGAAAATTATATTGTTGTTGATACACAGGACGCATTGCTTATTTGTCCCAGGGATGATTTGCAATTTCGTCAACTGTTTAACGACATAGCACATAACCATGAAAAATTTGTATGAGTGAATCAAAATTTCAGGTAGAAGTCAATTCGGAAATTGGCACCCTGGAAGCCGTCATGCTGCATACACCCGGTCCCGAAGTGGAGAACATGACGCCAAAATCTGTAGAACGCGCCCTTTACAGCGACATCCTGAATCTTTCCGTTGCCTTGCAGGAATACGAACAGTTATCCCTGTTGCTGGAAAAAATTACAAAAGTATTTCAGGTAAAAGATTTGCTGGTTAAGGTACTGGACAACCCGGGAGACAGAAATGCCCTGATTGGGAAAATATGTCTGTCAGAGAACGTGAGCGACTATTACGATGAGCTCATGGAAATGTCGTCCAAAACATTAGCCAACAAACTTATTGAAGGATTGCCGGCCAGGATTGATAACCTTACTTCTTTTTTGAATGAAGAGTACTACGCGTTGCTTCCCTTGTATAATTTTTATTTTACAAGAGATGCTTCTGCGGTAGTAGGAAATAATGCTGTAATCTGCAGGATGGCCAATAAGGTCAGAATAAGGGAATCTTTTATCATGGATGCCATTTTTGCAAGCAATCCGTATTTCAAGTCAAACGTTGTGAATACGTTTGAGCAACATCCCCACGATCGTTCTATATTGATGGAAGGAGGAGACATTTTGGTAGTCAGGGACGATATTCTGGTGGTTGGAAACGGCATGCGTACCTCGTCTCAGGGAATTGACATGTTGTTGAGCCGGTTATCACGTTCTGCTCCTAAAGGAAAGAGCTACATTTTTGTGCAGCAACTGCCTTCTTCTCCGGAGAGTTTTATACATCTGGACATGGTGTTTACCCTATTGGATGTGGACAAATGTATGGTGTTTGATCCTCTTATACAAGGAGATACCCGTTATAGTACGGTACAGATTACACTCCACGACGGCAAGGTAGAAAAGATCCGCCGCGTTCCGGGTTTGCTTACTTCTTTAAGACGTCTGGGGGTAGACTTGGAACCTGTTTCCTGTGGCGGAAATGATGAATGGAACCAGGAACGGGAACAATGGCACAGCGGAGCAAATTTCTTTGCTTTTGCACCGGGCAAGGTGATATCCTATGCTCGTAATGAGCATACTCTTAACGAAATGGCAAAACACGGTTTTGAAATAATTACTTCTGAAGATGTTATTTCAGGGAAGGTAGATATTGACAAAACAGATAAATGTGTTGTGACCATAGTGGGAACGGAACTTTCACGTGGTGGTGGCGGAGCGCGTTGCATGACCATGCCTTTACGTCGAAAACCGGTCGTTTGGGAATAAAAACAGAATCTATTTATAAGTACATTAACGGAATTAGAATTATGAGAATACTAATTGGATCAGACATAGAAGGAATTGCTACAGCCTGTGACTGGGATTCCATTACTCCGGGTAATCAGGATTACGAAAGGAACCGGGTACAATATACGCGGGAAGTAAATGCAGCTATAGAAGGAGCGTTTAATGCCGGAGCCACAGAGGTTTGTGTGCGGGACGGACACGGAGGTAACAAAGCCCTTATCCCGGAATTGCTGGACAAAAGAGCGTTGCATATCAAAGGAAGGTGCTCGGAAGATTACCGTGCTATGATTCTGACCATTGAAACCGGCTACGATGCTGTACTTTTTTTGGGTTATCATGCCAAAGCAAGGACTCCCGACGGGGTGCTGGCGCATACTATGGCCAGAGCTGTAGATGAGTTCACACTCAATGGCATTTCGCTGCCAGAGATGGGGTATAACGCGCTGGTAGCCGGTACGTACAACACACCTATCGTTTATTTGTCCGGTGACCGGGCTGCCTGCCGGCAGGCCAAAGAGCTGTTTGGCGATATTGTAACTACTTCTGTTAAAGAAGGCCTTTCTAATAACTCGGCCATTTGCTTGCATCCTGAAGTGGCATGTGACAAAATCCGCAAAGATGTGGAAGTGGCCCTTACCCGGGGGCACAGGTGTATTTACCGTATGGAGGGGCCTTATACCATGTATTGCTCCATACGGCGAAATTACGAAGCTCCCAATATTGAAAAAACATTGCATACGGCTTCTTTGGAAGAAGCATTGCACCTGTTTTGGACATTGACATAAACCCTGAATCATGCGAAATACGATTGATAACATTTTACAACAATTAGAAACTTTCCGGCCCGGTACCCTGGCACAGGTAGAGGAGTTCCGGATACACATGCTGGGGAAGAAGGGGGAGCTTACCCGGTTGTTTGAAGAGTTCAAAAACGTGGAGCCGGCTCAGAAACGGGAGTTGGGTCAACACCTGAACCAAGTGAAGATAAAGGTGCAGGAAGCCATTAAAAAGTCTAAAGAACAGCTGGAGACACAGATAGAAAATAAGGAGGATGAAGACCTTACCCTTCCGGCACAATTTATGGGTATGGGGTCACGGCATCCCATTGCGCTGGTCCAGCGTGAAATCACAGACATTTATGCGCGTATGGGATTCACCATTGCCGAGGGACCGGAGGTTGAAGATGACTGGCATGTTTTTAGTGCCCTGAATTTTCCACCCGATCATCCGGCCCGGGATATGCAAGATACCTTTTTTATACATACAGATTCTGACAACCCCGTGTTGCTGCGTACGCATACGAGTTCTGTACAGGTACGCACCATGGAAGCACAAAAGCCGCCCATACGTGTTGTTTGTCCCGGAAGGGTGTTTAGGAACGAGGCCATTTCTGCTCGTGCCCACTGCATCTTTCATCAGGTTGAAGGCCTGTATATAGATGAAAATGTGTCTTTCGCAGACCTGAAACAAGCCATCTTGCTGTTTGCCCGTGAAATGTTTGGAGCTTCTGCGCAAATCCGCCTGCGTCCTTCTTATTTCCCTTTTACCGAGCCATCAGCAGAGGTTGATGTAAGTTGCAATATTTGCGGAGGGAAAGGATGCAATGTTTGCAAAAATACAGGTTGGCTGGAAATCATGGGAGCCGGCATGGTAGACCCCGATGTGCTGAAAGCATCCGGTATTGACCCGGAAAAATATTCCGGCTATGCTTTCGGAATGGGAGTGGAACGCATTGCTATGCTCAAATGGCAGATCAGGGATTTGCGGTTGTACTTTGAAAACGATGTTAGATTCCTGGAGCAATTTCAGGAAGGGGTATTGTAAAATGCGTGTTTTTTTTTGTGGTAAACAAAAAAACGCTAACTTTGCTATCCATTTTGTATTATATGCGGAAATAGCTCAGTTGGTAGAGCATAACCTTGCCAAGGTTAGGGTCGCGAGTTCGAATCTCGTTTTCCGCTCAAAACCTCTCTTGGACGGGAGGTTTTTTTGAAAAGACGCATTGAAAAACTGCTCGGGTGGTGGAATAGGTAGACACGCAGGACTTAAAATCCTGTGNNCCGTACGGGTTCGATTCCCGTCCCGAGCACCTATGATATCCCTCAGACTAGGTTGGTTTTGAGGGATTTTTTATATTATTACTACGCTATGAAGAAAAAACTATTGTATTTTTTTGTTCCGGTATTGCTTGCTTTGCTACCGGCAGCCTGCAATCCCAAAGATCAGGTAAAACCGGATAATGATGATGCTACGCATTTTGGTACGTACGGCATTTACCATAAAAAAGACACATTGGTTTCTTACAAACAGTTCAAAGACCAATGGAGCGTAATTACTTACGACACGCATTACGATTTCAGGATCCAGAATTACAAAGACAAAAAAGTCGTCACCTTGTCATCTATTCCTTTAACGGTAGCGGACGGTGCAAGTTTTACCATTGAGGTTTCCTGTGTTGGTATAGGAAATGTGACTGAAGGGACTAAAACGGTAAAGGTTATACACCGGGACGGTCATCTGTTGCAGTTGTATGATGCATCTGCTAAAACCCATTACGTAGTTTATAATTGATAAGCCATGAAGAAGTTTATTATCTATGGAATTGTCCTGATTGCCTTGGCAACAGGGATAACACATAAAGTGTATGCAACAGGGGCTTATCCGTGGCCTGTACAAGTCACACAGCCGGATGGCTCGGTCATTACTATTCAAAAATACGGGGACGAATTTTTAAACTGGACCACCAGCGGGGGCCGTCTGGTGAAACAAGGCGAAGACGGTTTTTATTATCTGGCCGAGTTTTCCCCTGCAGGTACTGTAGTGGCTACGGCAGCCCGGGTACGGCCGGGTGCCTTTCCCACAGGTATTTCTACGGTAAGGCCTCCTGCCGTTGCTTTGGAGCGCGCCAAAGAAAGAAGGGCAGAATTTGCCCGATTGTTTGTTAAGCCGGGCCGGTTTTCCGCTGTCGGAAGCTTTTCCGCCCCATCACAGGTACAGTCATTATCCGCAGCACCCTCTATTGCAACCGGTAACAACAGGTTTTTGATTCTTCTGGTTCAATTTAACGACCTGTCTTTTGTGGTTAATTCTCCACAAACTGCTTTTTTTAATTTGTTAAACCAGGACGGGTATGCAGCCAACGGAGCTACAGGGTCTGTGTGGAATTATTATTATGAAAATTCGTCCGGTGCTTTTAACCCGCAATTTGATGTGGTAGGACCGGTAACTTTGTCCAGAGCTGCTTCTTATTACGGAGCGAACGATGAAAATGGAAACAATATTTACGAACGCGCAAGAGACATGGTTGAGGAAGCCGTAAACCTGGCCAAACGGGATTTTCACGTGGATTTTTCTGTGTACGATAATGATGGAGATGGATACATAGATAACGTTTTTGTGTTTTTTGCCGGACATAATGAAGCTGAGGGGGGTGGGGACAATACCATCTGGCCACATGCCTGGAGCGTCTATCACAAGGAAGTGTTGTTGGATGGTGTTCGGCTGTATACTTATGCTTGCACCTCTGAGCTGAGAGGCGCCTCGGGAAGCACTATGGCCGGAATAGGAACGTATTGCCATGAATTTGGGCACGTACTGGGACTTCCCGATTTCTATGATACCGACGGAGACGATAATGGATGGGCACGAGGGCTGGGTTCTTTTTCTCTTATGTCGGGAGGTAATTATAACAATTACGGCAGGACTCCGCCCTATTTGAATATTGAGGAAAGGAACTTGTTGGGCTGGTACAACAGCAGTCCGTCTGTATTTGAAGAAGGTGGGCAGTATTCCCTGGAACCGGTCACCAAGAATGCCTGCTATATCCGGGAAACCATTACTGAAAACGAATATTTTCTTTTTGAATACCGCCAAAAGAAAGGTTGGGATGAGTACCTGCCCAATTCCGGCATGCTTATTTACCATGTTGACAAATCGGACAACCTGGTGGGAGGGATTAAAGCCGGTGAACGCTGGAAAAGCTGGAATGGTATTAATGCATATGCAGACCATCAATGTTTTGACCTGATAGAAGCTGTATTCCCGGAATCAGCAGTGCGTTACGAAGACGAGGTACCTTTTCCGGGCAGCACCAACAATACAGCTTTTATGCCTAATACTTCACCAGCGTTTGTAGACCATTCAGGATTCCATACAGGTGTAGCCTTAACCAATATACAAAATTTAGGGGATAAGGCTGTCTTTACTGTTACTATTACAGAAACGGATCGTATAGAATTGGTAGGCAGGGTAACTGAAATAAACAGACAACCGATACAAGGCGCCACTGTTGCTGTTTCTTATATGCAGGGAAACAGCAATGCGAACCGCCCAATCAGTGTAGCCGGCAAAGGACCCGTCTTACAGAAAGTATCAAGGAGCCCGTTGCTGTCACAAGTCATGAAAACAACTACAGATGCTCAAGGAAATTACAGTTTGGATTTCGATTTTGAAGAAGGTACGTATGTCATTCAGGTAACGAAACAAGGGTATATACCGGCCTCGCAAGAAATATCTGCAGTAGCTCCCGGTTTGATACGCAAAGATTTCATACTAAATGAAGAGGGTTTACTGAAGAAGCACTCCGATTGGGATGGAAACTGGGGTATAGGATATAATAATTTGGAAAAGCCCGTGTACGGAGCTGTGGGTTTTTCGGCGGAAGAATTAGAACCGTATGCAGGAGATATTTTGCAAACCATATCCTTTATAATGTTTACAGAGTCAGCTTCTGAAGTAGGTGTATTCGTTTTGTTTGATAAAGAAGTAGTATTTGAACGGGAAGTATCCCAGTATGTGTTCAATGCCCCTGTAACTGTGGATATTAGTGATGCAGGAATAACTATACCGAAAGGCAAATTGGTGCGTATAGGGTATTATGTGGTAGGTGCTGATTTCGGCTATCCTTTAGCGGCTGACTTGGGACCTATGGCTTACCTGGGAGGGTATGCGGCACAAAGCATGAATGGTATGATTCAAGCACAGCCCTGGTCGAATGATTTGGGTAACATCATAATATCGGCTAAGGTAAAGGAAGGGGAGGAACCCACTGATCCGGAAGAAGATTTGGAAATCAGGGGAACGGTTGTGGATAAAGATGGCAATGCGTTAAACGGTATAACCATGAAACTTTATTTTGAAGAACCATCGGGCAGTACGTTAAGTAAAAGGGAAGGGTCTTTGCACGTAGCGAGAGAGCTTAGCAGGGCACCCCTTGATGCAGGTACGCTGGTAGCCACAACAACTACCCATTCCGGAGGTCAATACAGCTTTAACGTAGACAGCAGAGTGGGCAAGTTCGTTATAAAAGCAGAAAAAGAAGGATATTACCCTGCTCAAAGATCCTTAGACGCTATGTCTGTAGAAACTATTGTTGCAGATTTTATTCTGATAGATTTTGTAGGGTCTGGTGACGGATTGCTCAGAAAACACGGTATGGTAAAATACGGTTTGGGGTATAAAGATCCGGGCATAGATACTTATGGAGCAGTGGGTTTTTCTGAAGAAGAAACAGAGGCGTATGTAGGATATTCCCTGCAGACGGTATCCTTTTACCTCAGGGGTACAAGAGCAGACGAAGTAGGTGTTTTTGTATTGTTTGATGGGGAGTTGGTGTTGGAAGAAATAGTACCTGATCCCAATTTCAATAATGTAACAGAAGTGGATCTGAAAATGTACAGTTTAGCCATCCCGGCAGGAAAGGAATTGAAAATAGGGTATTACGTGAAAGGGAGCGACAACGGCTATCCGTTAGCAGTGGACGACGGTCCTATGGTACCTATGGGTGCTTATTTAGGTATGGCCTTGATAGACTTGGATGGAGATATGAAAGAAGAATCGAATGGCAGACTGGATTATAATTTGATTTTGTCGGCTACGGTAGCTCCGAAGGACAATGAACTTTTCTCTATGGGTTACTATATGCTTCCTTTTGCTAAGGAACAGTACAGGGCTGGAGACAAGCTGGTTTTAACATTGAACGATGACCCGTCTGTTACAGGGGTAGAAAGGCCTTTGGATGTACAGTGGTTTTTTAATGAAATAGCGTATAGTACGGGTGATGTCATATCCTTGGAGGCGGGGAGTTATGTAATTAAAGCAGTGTTGTCTTTTGAGGAGTACACCCAAACCATTGTGCAGGAAATTTTTGTACTTTAACACGTAAATAGTTGAACTATGAAAACAGATATTGAGATTTCAAGTGCTTATAAAATGCGGGATATCAGGGACGTGGCTTCTGAAACGGGCATTGCCTGTGAAGATTTGAGCCTTATTGGCAACCACATTGCTAAAGTACCCGAAACTCTTATAGATGAAGAAAGAGTTAAGAAAAGCAACTTAATACTGGTTACAGCCATAACGCCCACCCGTGCCGGTGTGGGTAAGACAACCGTATCTATTGGTTTGTCTATGGGGTTGAACCATATTGGGAAAAAATCCATTGTGGCGTTACGTGAACCGTCCCTGGGACCGTGTTTTGGAATGAAGGGCGGGGCCGCCGGAGGCGGGTATGCTCAGGTGGTTCCCATGGAAGACATCAACCTCCACTTTACCGGAGACTTTCATGCCATCACCTCGGCAAACAACATGATTTCCGCGTTGCTTGAAAACCATCTGTTCCAGGAGCAGGACCACGGAATTTGCTTGCAGGAAATTGTTTGGAAAAGGGTGCTGGATGTCAACGACCGCACCTTGCGCGCCATCATTTCCGGAGTGGGAGCCAAATCAAACGGGATTACACGTGCTACGGGGTTTGATATAACACCGGCCTCGGAGATTATGGCAATCCTGTGCCTGTCTAAAGACCTGGATGATTTAAAGCAGCGGATTGGAAAAATTATTTTAGGATTCAAACACGACGGTACGCCGTTTTATGTGGATGATATGGGGGTAGCAGGTGCTATCGCTATACTCCTCAAAGACGCCATGCATCCCAACCTGGTACAAACGCTGGAAGGCACTCCGGCTTTTATTCACGGAGGCCCGTTTGCCAACATTGCACATGGATGTAACTCGTTGGTTGCAACTAAAATGGCCTTGACACATGCCGATTACGTGGTGACCGAGGCCGGGTTTGGTGCCGATTTGGGTGCCGAGAAATTCTTCAATATCAAATGCCGTAAAGGAGGCTTGCAACCCAAACTGACCGTTTTGGTGGCCACGTTGCAGGGACTGAAGATGCACGGCGGAGGAAATCTTGCGAAGTTGCAGGAAAAAGATCCGGACAGTGTGGAAAAAGGGCTTGCCAATTTGGAAAAACACGTGCAGAACCTGCACAATTTTGGCCAAAGCCTGGTGGTGGCTCTGAATAAGTATGGTACGGATACAGAAGAGGAAATAGCACTGGTCCGTGAGCGTTGTGAGAAACTTGGAGTTCCGTTTGCTGTGAACAATGCCTATGTAGAAGGAGGTGCAGGTGCAGCAGATTTGGCCCGGGTAGTTGTGGATACCATTCAGAATAAGCCTTCCGGGGCGCTACAATTTACGTATGCAGAGCAGGATAGCATAGAGGATAAAATTTGGAAAATTGCCCACGGTATTTACGGAGCAAAGAATGTTTTTTATTACGAAACAGCCCGTGAAAGTATGCGTCGCATAGAGGCTCTTGGATTGGTTCATTACCCCGTTTGTATAGCCAAAACCCAGTATTCTTTCTCTACAGATTCCAAAGCGTACGGGGTGGCCCATGATTTTGAGATGAACATCCACGACGTAATTATCAACAACGGAGCAGAAATGCTGGTAGCCATCGCAGGGGATATTCTGCGTATGCCCGGCCTGCCTAAAAACCCTCAGGCCAAGTTTATGGACATCAAAGACGGCGTAATTACAGGACTTAGTTAATGAAATTATGAAACAAAAACTTTTACTATTGGCTACCGGGCTGCTGCTTACAGCTTTTAGTTCACAGCTTTATGCTCAGACTTCGGTCAGAATGCGGGATTACGGAATCCGGACCGGTGTAATGCAGCCCGGACCACTCAATGCCATTACCGATGTGGCAGGCGTTAAGGTAGGTCAGGTCACATTGATTGAAGGTGACGGTATCCGCACCGGGGTAACGGCCATTATACCTCACGAAGGCAATATCTTCAGGGAAAAGGTACCGGCCGGTTTTTGGGCAGGAAACGGCTTTGGTAAGATTGCCGGCACAACACAGATAGTAGAACTGGGGAATATAGAAACGCCTGTTATTCTGACCAACACCCTGTCCGTTGCTGCGGGAATGGAAGGCCTGATATCTTATACGCTGGCACAACCCGGGAACGAGAAGGTGCAGTCGGTCAATGCAGTGGTGGGCGAAACAAACGACGGCGGACTGAATGATATCCGGGGGCGGCACATCACGCCGGACCATGTGCTGCAGGCATTGGCACAAGCTGCGACGGGACCCGTTGAAGAAGGTAATGTAGGTGCCGGAACAGGTACTATTTGTTTTGGTTTCAAAGGCGGCATTGGTACCAGCAGCCGGGTCTTGCCCCAAAGTCTGGGAGGCTATACCGTGGGCGTACTGGCACAAACCAATTTCGGTGGCGTTCTTCAGATAGCCGGCGTAAATGTGGGTGAGCGTCTGGGTCAATATTCCTATAAAAACCAACTAGAAAAGGCGGACGGGTCGTGCATGATTGTCATTATTACCGATGCCCCTTTGAGTGAGCGCAACCTGGAACGGTTGGCCAAACGAGGTATGATGGGCTTGGCGCGTACGGGAGGCATTGCTTCGAATGGCAGTGGCGATTACGTCCTGGCACTTTCCGTTGCTCCTGAAAACCTGGTTCGCAACACACCGCTCTACACGCCGTCTTACCTGCATAACGACGATTGCTCGTCGCTGTTCATGGCTGCTATCGAGGCCACGGAAGAAGCCATTCTGAACTCGCTTTTTGCAGCAGAAACCATGACGGGCATTGGTGGCCGGACGGTCGAAGCATTGCCTGCAGAGAAAGTCGCTGCGTTTTTTAAGTAGGGCTGCGGCTCGCTGTACCAAAAAAAACGGGGAGCCAATGTTTTCCTTTGCCGATACAGACCGTTTGCCGGTGTGTCTAACTGCCGTTGGTGCTTACTACCTTATAATTTTTCATACCTTTGCCGGGTCTTTTAACGTGTGGTCATGAGCAAAGCACAAATAATTCTGGAAGACGGAACTGTCTTTGGGGGGAGGTCGTTCGGTCATATAGCCTCTGCCAGTGGAACCGTTGTTTTTCATACGGGTATGACAGGGTATCCGGAACTGCTTACAGACCCGTCTCTTGCCGGTCACATACTGGTTTTAACGTACCCGTTGGTTGGCAATTACGGAGTTCCGGACAGAAGTACAGACCAGCAAGGTATCTCGCGCTGTCTGGAAAGTGAGAAAATTCAAATAAAGGGGCTGGTGGTTTTTGATCCCAGCCGCTCTTTCAGCCATTGGAGTGCGGATAAAAGTCTGGAAGACTGGCTGGCCGAGGAGAAGGTTCCGGGTATTTACGATGTGGACACCCGGGCGCTTGTACAGGTACTCAGGGAAAAAGGTCCTCTGAAAGGGAGGCTGGTGGCAGGGGGAGATAAGTCAGTGAATACTGTTGGCAGTGATAGGGGTAGTGGTATAGTTGGTAGTAATACGGGTGGCAGCACTACCGGTAGCTCAGCAGACAATCACCCGGTGGCCGGAGTCTCCTGCCGGGAAGTAATAACGTACCAAGGCAATCCGGGGGCAAAAAAAATAGTGCTGGTGGATTGCGGTGTGCGGCATAGTATCCTGCGCGACATGTTGCAAAGTGGCCTGACGGTGGTGAGGGTGCCCTGGGACTACGATTTCAGGCACCTGTCCTACGACGGGATTCTTATAAGTAACGGGCCGGGAGACCCCCGCCTGTGTGCTAAAACCATAGAACACCTCCGTTATGCATTGGCGGGAGAGAAGCCCGTTGCCGGGACTGGTCTGGGCCATTTGTTGCTGGGATTGGCAGCCGGAGGAAATGTACTGCCCATGAAGAACGGACACCGCGGGCACAACCAGCCTGTTCTTGATACAGAAACAGGAAAATGCATGATTACCTCGCAGAACCACGGGTATGTGCTGGAAGCGGAAAGTTTGCCGAGAGATTGGATACCTTCTTTTATCAACCTGAACGACGGGAGTGTGGAGGGCATACGTCACCAGTCCGGTCTTTTCTTTGCTACGCAGTTTGATTCAACAATTTATAAAAATCTTTGAGCCTATGAAACCGGATAAAATACTGTTGCTGGGCTCGGGTGCCCTTAAAATTGGAGAGGCGGGGGAATTTGATTATTCCGGATCTCAGGCACTGAAAGCCATTAAAGAAGAAGGCATAAAAACAGTCTTGATCAACCCCAACATTGCCACGGTACAGACTTCTGAAGGTGTGGCGGATACCGTATATTTTTTGCCCATCACCCCTTTTTTTGTTGAACAAATCATTAAAAAAGAACGTCCGCAAGGTGTATTGCTGGCTTTTGGCGGACAAACAGCTTTGAATTGCGGGGTGGCCTTATATCAAAACGGTGTTTTTGAAAAATACGGTGTGGAGATTTTGGGAACCCCAATTCAATCTGTAATGGATACAGAAGACCGGGAGTTGTTTGTACGTAAACTTGATGAAATACAGGTAAAAACTATTCAAAGTATGGCTGTACAATCTGTGGAGCAGGCTTTGGAAGCAGCCCGGCAGTTGGGATATCCTGTTATTTTACGTGCCGCGTATGCGTTGGGAGGTCTGGGATCGGGATTTTGTGATACCGATGCCGAGTTGCGGGTGTTGGCGGAGAAAGCGTTTGCTTATTCACCCCAGGTGCTGGTGGAAAAAAGCCTGAAAGGCTGGAAAGAAATAGAGTTTGAGGTAGTACGGGACAAATACGACCATTGCATTGCCGTATGCCATATGGAAAACTTTGACCCCCTGGGAATCCATACGGGCGAAAGTATTGTAGTAGCGCCTGCACAAACGCTCAACAGCCGGGAACTCGGCTTGCTCAGAGAAATTGCCATAAAAATTGTTCGTCATATTGGAGTGGTAGGAGAATGCAACGTGCAGTACGCCTTTGACGTAAGCAGTGACGAGTACCGGGTTATTGAAGTCAATGCACGGCTGAGCCGTTCCTCTGCGCTGGCCTCCAAGGCAACCGGGTATCCGCTGGCTTTCGTGGCCGCAAAGCTAGCTTTGGGCTTCGGCCTGCACCAGTTGAAAAACTCCGTTACCGGTTCCACCTCGGCTTTTTATGAACCGGCCCTGGATTATGTGGTTTGCAAAATTCCGCGCTGGGATTTAGGGAAATTTCATGGAATTGATAAGACCATTGGCAGCAGCATGAAGTCTGTTGGAGAAGTGATGGCTGTTGGACGAACTTTTGAAGAAGCCATTCAGAAAGGCTTGCGTATGATTGGGCAGGGTATGCACGGGTTTATGGAGAACCGGGACCTGGTTATTGCAGATGTTGACAAGGCCTTGCACGAGCCAACGGATATGAGGATTTTTGTGATAAGCAAAGCCATGCAAGCCGGATATTCGGTAGAGCAGATCCACGACCTGACCCATATTGATCGGTGGTTTTTATACAAACTGCAGGGTATTATAGAAACGGGCAGGAAATTGGAAGCGCTGTCCCTGCCGGTTGGTCGGGAGCAGCAGGTCAAGAACCCGGAGCAGCAGGCCAAAAACTGGGGCGAGGCAGAAATTGAATTGCTGTACGAGGCAAAGCGCAAAGGGTTTTCAGACTTTCAGATTGCACGGGCGTTGTGGAAAGACGCTATGACGCAAGAGCATCCGCTAACGGTGCGGCGTTTGAGGAAATCTTTTGGGATTACGCCGGTAGTTAAGCAGATAGATACCCTGGCGGGGGAATACCCGGCCGGAACAAATTACCTGTACCTGACGTATGGTGGGAAAACACACGATATAGCCTACGAGAAGGACGGCCGATCGGTTGTGGTTTTGGGATCCGGGGCGTACCGTATTGGCAGTTCCGTGGAATTTGACTGGTGTGGCGTTCAGGCCCTGAATACCATCCGTAGTGAAGGGTACCGGTCTGTCATGATCAATTACAATCCCGAAACGGTTTCTACCGATTACGACGTATGTGACCGGCTGTATTTTGACGAGCTTACCAACGAACGGGTGATGGATATTGTAGAGCTGGAAGCTCCCATGGGGGTGATTTTGTCCACGGGAGGTCAGATCCCCAACAACCTGGCTGTTATTTTAGATAAGCAGAACGTTCCTATCCTGGGGACTCCGGCACAATACATAGACAATGCAGAAGACCGCCATAAGTTTTCGGCCATGCTGGACCGTATAGATGTGGACCAGCCCGCGTGGAAGGAGCTTACCTCGTTGAAAGCCATTGAGGCTTTTGTACGCGACGTGGGATTCCCTGTTCTTGTCAGGCCGAGTTATGTGTTGAGCGGAGCAGCTATGAACGTCTGTTCCAACATGGAAGAGCTGGAGCGGTTCCTGAGGCAGGCGGCCAATGTGAGTAAACAGCACCCCGTGGTGGTCAGCCGGTTTATTGAGCATGCCAAAGAAGTTGAAATGGATGCAGTGGCGCGTAAGGGAGAAGTCCTGGCCTATGCCATAAGCGAGCATGTGGAATTTGCCGGGGTTCACAGCGGCGATGCTACCATTCAGTTTCCCGCTCAGAAGCTGTATGTGGAAACCCTTCGGCGTATTAAAAGGATTACCCGCAAAATTGCAGAAGAACTGAACATTACCGGACCTTTTAATATTCAATATCTGGCTAAGGGAAATGAGATTAAGGTAATTGAATGTAACCTGCGGGCATCCAGGAGTTTTCCGTTTGTGAGCAAGGTGTTGAAAATCAATTTTATTGAAATGGCCACCAAGGTTATGCTCGGTATTCCTGTAAATCTTCCGGAAAAGAATGAATTTGATTTGGATTATGTGGGTATCAAGGCATCGCAATTTTCATTCAACCGGTTGCAAAAAGCAGACCCGGTACTGGGAGTGGATATGGCTTCTACGGGAGAAGTAGGGTGTATTGCAGACGATACTCCGGAGGCTGTTCTTATAAGTATGTTGGCTGTCGGGTACAGAATTCCTGTTAAAGGTATATTGCTTTCTACGGGAACACCGCGTCAGAAAGTGGATATGCTCAATGCAGCAACGTTGTTGCATCAGAAAGGATACCGCCTGTACGCAACGGGTGGGACATACCGGTTCCTTAAAGAGAATGGAATTCCTTCGCACCGGGTTTATTGGCCGGGAGATTTGGGAAAAACCCCGCAGGCTTTGGACCTTATGCATGGAAAAGAGATTGATCTTGTGGTAAATATCCCACGCGACCTCTCGGCAGGAGAATTGGATAACGGATATAAAGTAAGAAGGGCTGCCATTGACTTGAATATTCCCTTACTGACCAATGCCCGTCTTGCCGATGCCTTTATTACGGCTTTTTGTTCTCTTACCCTGGAAGACATTCAAATAAAGAGCTGGCAGGAGTATTAAAATTTTTGCATTTTCCAAAATTACGTCTATCTTTGCAACCCGCATTTTCTGCGGAGATCGTTCATTTTATTGATAAACACCAAATTAACAACCAATGCCTGGATTAATTGGAAAGAAAATCGGGATGACCTCGGTTTTCGACAGTAACGGGAAAAACATTCCCTGCACTGTGATTGAGGCTGGTCCGTGTGTAGTTACGCAAGTGAGAACGGAAGAGAAAGATGGTTATGCCGCCGTTCAACTTGCCTATGACGAGAAAAAAGAAAAACACACCAGCGCGGCCCTACAGGGCCATTTTAAAAAGGCAAATACCACACCCAAACGCAAATTGGTGGAGTTTCCCAATGATTTTAAAAAAGAAATGCGCTTGGGCGACACATTGACCGTCAATGACATCTTTGATCCCAGCCTTATTGACTGGGTGGATGTTACCGGGATTTCCAAAGGGAAAGGATTTCAGGGCGTTGTAAAACGTCACGGCTTTTCCGGAGTAGGAGGTCAATCCCACGGTCAACACAACCGTCTCCGTGCCCCGGGGTCTCTGGGGGCTTCTTCCTGGCCATCACGTGTCTTTAAAGGCAAAAAAATGGCCGGACGTATGGGTGGAGAAAGAGTAAAAGTTCTGAATCTTAGGGTAATAAAAATTATCCCCGAGAACAATTTAGTAGTGGTAAAAGGTTCTGTTCCCGGTGCCACCGGTTCTTATGTAATATTGGAGGTCTAGCTGTATGGAAATTTCAGTATATAAAATAGACGGTCAGGATTCCGGGAAAAAGGTAGTCCTTGACGATACCGTATTTGGAATTGAACCCAACGATCACGCCATCTATCTGGATGTGAAACAATACATGGCAAACAAACGCCAGGGTACACACAAAACAAAAGAAAGATGGGAAGTAGCACATAGTACACGCAAAATTGTACGTCAAAAAGGTTCGGGAGGCGCTCGCCACGGAAGCTTGAAAGCCGGTATATTTGTAGGAGGAGGCAGGGTTTTTGGTCCCCAGCCCAGAAGCTACAGGTTTAAGCTCAACAAGAAGCTCAAACAATTGGCACGGCGTTCAGCCCTCACGTACAAGGCTCAGGAACAGGCTATCACCATTCTCGAACCCTTTACTATGGATACTCCGGGTACCAAAGCTTTTCTAACCATTTGCAGGAACCTGAATGTAGAAGGCAAAAAAATCCTGATGGTTCTTCCGGAAAATAACAACAACATTTACTTGTCGTCCCGTAATATCGAAAAAGTCAAGGTAGCCACCATTGATGAACTGAACACCTACGACATCCTGAATGCCCAGAACCTGATTCTGATAGAAGGAGTAGAGGCTATGCTCAACGAACAATTAGGGACAACTCAATCTGCTTGACGATGGATATTTTGATAAAGCCTTTAATAACTGAGAAGATGACGATTCAGGGCGAGAAATTGAATCGTTACGGGTTTATAGTTGACCGTAGGGCCAACAAACTGCAGATCAAAGAAGCAGTTGAGAGTATGTATGGTGTAACAGTAACAGATGTAAACACCGTAAATTACAAAGGGAAACGCAAAAGCCGTTATACCAAGGCAGGATTCCTTACCGGACGTGCCAATCACTTCAAGAAAGCGTACATAACGCTGGCAGGTGATGATAAAATTGATTTCTACAGCAATATTTAAGCTATGGCAGTACGTAAATTTAAACCGGTAACACCCGGTCAAAGACATAAGCTCATAAGCGCGTTTGACGACATTACCTGTTCCGTTCCGGAAAAGTCACTGTTGACTCCTTTGAAACAAACCGGAGGAAGAAACAACAAAGGTAAAATGACCATGCGCTACATGGGTGGCGGACACAAGCGCCAATACCGCACGATTGACTTTTTGCGAAATAAAGACGCCTATTCTGCCACGGTAAAGACTATTGAATACGACCCCAACCGCAGTGCACGTATAGCATTGGTAGCATACGCAGACGGAGAAAAGCGCTATATTATTGCGCCCAACGGACTGAAGGTGGGACAAATAATTGAATCCGGCCCCGGAGTAGCTCCCGAAATTGGCAATACATTGCCTTTGTCAGAGATACCCTTGGGAACACTGGTGCACAACGTTGAATTACATCCCGGAAGGGGTGCCGCCATGGCCCGCAGCGCAGGCTCTTATGCCCAGCTGAATGCCAGGGAGGGCAATCATGCAATTCTTCGCTTGCCTTCCGGTGAAGTACGTATGGTCCTGGTAACATGCCGGGCCACGGTAGGTACAGTTTCTAATCCGGACCACAGCCTGGAACAACATGGAAAAGCCGGGAGGAAAAGGTGGCTGGGCCGCCGTCCCCGTACCCGCGGAGTATCCATGAACCCTGTTGACCACCCCATGGGTGGAGGAGAAGGCCGTGCATCCGGCGGACATCCGCGCTCACGTAAGGGGTTGCCGGCTAAAGGTTATAGAACACGTAACCCCAAAAAGAATTCCAGTAAGTTAATTATTGAAAGAAGAAGGAAAAAATAACCGGATAAAATTTGTATCATGAGTCGTTCATTAAAAAAAGGCCCTTACATTGAAGCAAAACTTGAAACAAGAGTGCTTGCCATGAATGAAGGGAAAATAAAGAAAGAAGTACTTAAGACTTGGTCAAGAGCCAGTATGATCTCTCCCGACTTTGTTGGCCATACGGTTGCCGTACATAACGGAAACAAGTTTATTCCGGTATATATAACCGAGAACATGGTTGGTCATAAACTTGGTGAATTTGCGCCCACCCGTACTTTTAAAGGTCACTCGGGCAATCGTTAACAGTAAAAAAAGAGAACACTAATGGGAGCTCGAAAAAGAAACATGGCCGAACGCCAGAAAGAAATAAGGAAACAAACAGCTTATGCAAAGCTGAACAACGTTCCTACGTCACCCCGGAAGATGCGCCTTGTGGCAGATCTGATTAGGGGAGAAGAAGTAAACCATGCTTTGGATATTTTACGATATACAAAAAATGAACCTTCCGTACGCCTGGAGAAATTGCTAAAATCGGCCATTGCCAATTGGGAAGCAAAAAACGAAGGTGAAAGGAAGGAGCTTGAAAACGGCAACGTTATAGTTAAGACCATTACAGTTGACGGCGGAAGAATTCTGAAAAGAATTCGCCCTGCTGCACGGGGTCGTGCCGTTAGAATTCGTAAACGTTCAAATCACGTGACAATAGTATTGGATAAAAAACAACAAACAGTAAAAGAAGCATAACATGGGACAAAAAACTAATCCGATCAGTAACCGTATAGGTATTATCCGTGGTTGGGATTCAAGCTGGTGCGGGAATTATCCTGAGCGCCTGGCAGAAGATGCCAAGATAAGGGAATACCTGACAGCCCGGTTATCCAAGGCCAGCTTGTCACGTATTGTGATAGAACGGACCCTGAAGCTGATTACTGTAACCATTCACACCGCCCGTCCGGGAATTATTATCGGAAAAGGAGGACAGGAGGTGGATAAACTGAAAGAGGAACTCAAAAAGATTTCCAATAAGGAAGTTCAGATTAACATTTTTGAAGTGAAACGCCCCGAGCTGGATGCTACTATTGTTGCCAACAACATTGCCCGGCAGATTGAAGGACGTGTATCTTACCGCCGCGCCATTAAAATGGCCATGGCATCTACCATCCGCATGGGTGCAGAGGGTATAAAAATCTTGATTAGCGGTCGTTTGGGCGGTGCAGAAATGGCCCGTCGCGAACTGTTTAAAGAAGGACGTACGCCTTTGCATACGTTCCGTGCAGATATTGATTATGCCCTTGCCGAGGCACATACAAAAGTAGGTGTTCTGGGAATCAAGGTCTGGATCTGCAAGGGCGAAGTGTATGGCAAGCGTGATCTTTCACCCAACGTGGGAACGGCAGCAACAGCAGCCGGAGCCGGTAAGATGCATGAAGGCCGCGGAGGCCGTGACAGGCGCGACAGGAGAGGTGGTAGTGGAGGTGGTGGTGATCGCCGTGACGGAAGAGACCGCAGAGACAGAAGGGAAAGATCTCCCCGCTGACAAACAACCGGTATGTAAATAAAAAGCCCTCTGTAACGGAGGGTTTTTTATTGCCTTTTACTTCAAATTTGCTAATTTTGTATGTTATGAAAATTGCGTATTTATCTGTTTTCTACCCTTTCCGAGGTGGAATTGCTCAATTTAATGCCAATCTTTTCCGGGAACTGGAAAAGTCCCATCAGGTAAAAGCATACAACTTCAGCCGACAATACCCATCCTTTCTTTTCCCGGGGAAAACACAACATGTTCATAAAGAGGATAACGCGGTGTTTGTTTCTTCGGAACCGGTGCTGGACTCTATAAATCCGTTTTCTTACAGGCGGACTGCAAGGCGTATTCTCAAAGAACAGCCGGATTTGTTACTTATGAGGTACTGGATGCCGTTTTTTGCGCCTTCTTTGGGTAGTGTGGCACGCAAGCTCAGAAAGAAAGGATGCACCGTAGTATCTATTGTGGATAACCTGATTCCTCATGAACGCAATTTTATGGACAAACAATTGTCCGGATGGTTTCTGAAACAGACGGACGGATGTGTAGCTATGAGCCAATCTGTGAAAGATGACATTACGGTCCTCTGTCCCCGGGTACCTTGTCTGCTCAAGCCCCATCCTTTGTACGACCATTTTGGAAACCCGGAGGATGCCGCCTCTGCCAAGGCAAAGCTGGGATTGGATCCGGAATGCAGAACGTTGTTGTTCTTTGGATTCATCAGGGATTATAAGGGGTTGGATTTGTTGCTGGAATCGTTTGGAGAACTGGGTGACAGATACCAGTTGGTAATTGCAGGTGAAAGTTACGGAAGTTTTGCCAAGTATGAAGAAGCAATTAAAAAACTACCCAATCCTGCTGCAGTGAAGGTGTTCAACAGGTATATAGCAGATGTAGAAGTACCGGCCTTCTTCTCTGCGGCGGACGTTTGTGTTTTGCCTTACAAAACAGCCACACAAAGTGGCATAACAGCCATGGCATACCACTTTGAAGTACCTGTTATTGTGACGCCTGCCGGTGGGTTGGCAGAAGCGGTTGAAGGACCGGGAACCGGGCTGGTGGCACCGGGAACAGACCCTTGTTCTCTTACACTATCTATTAGAAAATATTTCAGCATGGACAGAAGTGTATTTGTTGAGAACATAAGAAAGGTAAAATCTGAATTGTCCTGGGAACAGTTTGCCAAAGACCTGACCGCGTTTGCAAGTGACTTAACCTAAAAAATAACATATATATGAAGAAAACAACATTAATAGTCTTACTGGGCTTACTCGTAGCCGGTGCATGTAATCCAATGAAAAACAATCCATTACTAGAGGAGTACAATACTCCTTTTAAAACACCTCCGTTCCATCTGGTTAAAACGGAACATTTTATGCCGGCAATCAAAGAAGCTATGGCACAACACCAGGCAGAAATTGATGCCATTGTCAATAACCAGGACGAACCAACTTTTGAAAATACCGTAGCTGCATACGACAGGGCGGGAGATTTGCTGAGCCGTGTAAGTTCTGTGTTTTCTACTCTTAACAGCGCCAATACCAACGAAAAGTTACAGGCGCTTGCCCGGGAAATGACCCCTTTGCTGACCCGGCACAGGAACGAAATTCAGTTAAACCCTGTACTTTTTGAAAAAATTGACAAACTGTATCAGCAAAGAGAAGAACTGGACCTGGACGCACAGCAACTGAGGACACTGGAAAAATATTACGATGATTTTGTACGTGGCGGAGCTGCTTTGTCTGAGGAAGATAAAGAAGAATTGAAAGAAATTAATACCGAGTTGTCCAACCTGAGTCTGCAGTTCAGCCAGAATCTGCTGGCAGAAACGAAGGCCTTCAAATTGGTTGTTGATAATGTAGAAGATTTGGACGGCCTGCCGGAAAGTAACATAGCTGCTGCTGCCAACCTGGCTACACAACTGGGTATGGAAGGGAAATACGTGTTTACACCGGACAAACCCTCCTGGATCCCCTTTCTGCAATACGTACACAACCGCTCTTTACGGGAAGAATTGTACAAAGGATATTACATGAGGGGCGATAACGGGAACGAGAATGATAACAAAGAAATAATCGGAAAGCTTGCCAACCTCAGGCTACGCCGGGCCAAGCTGCTGGGTTTTGACACGTACGCAGATTTTGTACTGGTTAACAATATGGCAGGAACACCGGAAGCCGTTTATTCATTCCTGCAACGGGTATGGAAACCGGCACTTAAGGTAGCCAAGGAAGAATTGGCTGCTATGCAGAAGATTGCCAACCGTGAAGGAGCCGATTTCAAACTGGAAAGCTGGGACTGGTGGTATTATGCAGAAAAACTCCGTAAAGAAAAATACGATCTGGATGAGCAGGAAATCAAACCGTACCTGAAATTGGAAAACGTAAGAGACGGTATGTTCTATGTAGCCAATAAACTGTATGGGCTTACGTTTGAAAAACATACCGACATTCCTGTGTATGATGCGGAAGTGGAAACATATGAAGTACTGGACAAGGACGGAAGCCACCTGGCTATTCTTTACCTGGACTATCCGGCACGTGCCGGGAAAAATGCCGGGGCCTGGTGTTCCGGAATGCGCAGGTACAAAAAACTGCCCGACGGTACAGAACAACTTCCCCTTGTGACCGTAACAACCAACTTCCCCGCACGGGTTGGCGATCAGCCGGTGTTGCTAAGCTGGGACGAGGCAGAGACTCTGTTCCACGAATTTGGCCATGCGTTGCACTCTTTCTTCAGCCGTGGAGATTACGGGCGCATTTGCGGTTCCATCCCCAGGGATATGATTGAACTTCCTTCCCAGATAGACGAACACTGGGCCATTCAGCCCGACGTCCTGAAGGTATATGCCTTGCATTACGAAACAGGTGAGCCTATGCCGCAGGAGCTGATTAACAAGTTGGTCAACAGCGGTCATTTTAACCAGGGTTTCATTACGGTTGAATTCATTGCAGCTGCTTTGCTGGATATGGAATACCACTCGGCAACAGAAGAAAAAGAGTATGATGTCAATACATTTGAGAAAGAATCCCTGAAGAAGTACGGCTTGATAGATGAAATCCTTCCCAGGTACCGTTCTACCTACTTCTCACATATTTTCAGCGGAGGATATGCCGTTGGTTATTATGTGTATTTGTGGGCAGAAATTCTGGATACAGACGCTTTCGGGGCTTTTGTGGAATCGGGTGATATTTTCAATCAGGAGTACGCAGAAAAATTCCGTAAATACATCCTGGCAGAAGGAGGCCTGGATGAGCCTATGTTACAGTACGTTCGTTTCCGCGGGAAAGAACCTACAGAAATTCCTTTGTTGCGCCATCGCGGTTTGCTAAAATAATACAGGCTTGATGAAAAAAACAGCATTTTTATTGGTAACGGGTCTTTGGTTGCTCCTTTCGTGCAGCCGGGACCCGGGATTCCTTTCCGTTCCTGTTGCCTCGCCACAGGCAGCAGGTATGGATGCGGAACGTTTGTCACAAGTTGACAAGGTGATTTGGGATGCCATTGAGGCAGAAGATATCCCCGGAGCCGTGCTGGCAGTAGTGCGCCACGGTAAGATGGTGTACCTGAAAGCGTACGGGAACCGGCAACTGGTCCCCGACACCCTTCCTATGACTACGGAAACAGTCTTTGATATGGCTTCTGTGAGTAAATGTGTGGGTACGACCTTAAGTATTATGCAGTTGGTAGAGCGGGGGCAGCTACGATTGATAGATCCTGTAGATATCTATATTCCCGGTTTTCAGCCGTGGACAGATCCGGAAACGGGCCGAAAGGTGCGGATTACCATTACAGACCTGCTTACGCATACGTCCGGATTGCCGGCTTACGGGCCAACCGAAGAATTGATAGAACGTTACGGCTCTCCCAGTCCTGAAGGACTGCTGGAATACATTTGCTCTTGTCCCAGAAATTACAAACCCCAAACGGGGCATGTATACAGCTGTTTGAACTTCATTACCCTGCAGCATGTGTTAGAGAACATCACAGGGATGACCCTGGCGCAATACGCTCAGGAAAATGTGTTTGATCCGCTGGGGCTGCAACATACTACATATATGCCGCAGGGAGAAACGCTGGCCCTTTGTGCACCCACAGAAGTACAAGAAGACGGACTTCCGCTCGTGGGGCAGGTGCACGACCCGTTGGCCAGGTTGCTGAACGGCGGCAATTCCGGGAATGCAGGGGTATTTTCCAATGCAGAGGATTTGGCTGTTATAGCTGTTGCCTTGCTCAGAGGAGGAGAATTTGGCGGACGCCGGATACTCGGCCCGTTAACTGTACGGGCTATGGAACGGGTACCGGAGGATGTCATGGCCTTTGGCAGGACTTTGGGCTGGGGCCGTGCAGGCTCCTGGAACGGCGATTTGTTTAATCCACAGACAGTCTATGGACATACCGGCTATACGGGAACCAGTATGGTTCTCGACCCGGAAACAGATACGGCCATTATTCTGTTGGCAAACCGCGTACACCCGTACGATGACGGAGCAGCCATAAGCATGCGCACCCGGGTGGCCAATATTGTGGCCGGATCCATCCTGAAGTAAAAAAAGCAGCAACTGTTCGGGACTTGTCCCTTTTAGTTTTGATTGTTAGTTCCGCCTTTACAATAGCGGCCTTTTTCGCCTCAACGTCCGCTTGCGTATTCTGTTACAGTTACAGTTCCGCCGGTTTCCGTGTTTTCTGCGAAGCTGCCGGCTGTATCGGCCCGGAAAATCCTCCCCACCTTGCGGCGGGTCCCCTCCCTTTTCGGGAGCCAATGTTTTCCTTAGCCGATACAGACCGTCCGCTTGGCGCAAAGAAATTAGTGCGTCGCACTCAAGTGCCACCCTGCTGCATCACTCCGGAACCCTGCTGCCTCACCCCGGAACCGGGGATGCTTCCGGTTGCAGGCAACCGGTTTTGAAAGCCGAGGCATCCCCTTGTTCCGGCTGTGGCGCAGCTCTTCACAACAAGAACGACACGGTTTCTCGTGAGCACAAAATCTTAAAAACAGGATCGGAAAAACCAGAATCTTTCTCAAAGTGCCCAATCTCATATTGAAACGCACCAATCTCAAAGTTGTTTTGGGGATTATCTCTATTTGCAATATCTTTAAAGACAATAACCTAATTGCCATGGGCATTACCCCGGTAAAAACAATTTCTGTTGCACGTGCCTGGAATGACTTGCTGTCAGGCCTAGCCCTTTACCCCAAAGACGAATACAACAAACTGGACGAATTTTCTTACTCTGAAATAATTACAGTCGAGAAAGATTCAGAAATAAAAAAGGAAGCAACATATACTGCTCCTAACTTACCAGAAGGAGAATATGATTTAAGGGTAATAGTTGGAAATAAACATAATTCAATTTTGGGAATTTCTGATCGCTTGCCAATAAGTCTTTCTTCGGCAGAAGACTTAGTTCAAATAAATACTGACTCCTGTTATCTTTATGAATTATCAAAAGAGGAAGAAAAAACAGCGACCTCCTTCTTAATCAGAAGCAACGAGCCGGTCGCCCTGTCTTGTCAAATAAAAAACCTAATCCAAAAAGAAGTCAAAGTCCTGCCCGCCTATGAAATATATGAAAACAGTTTTTACGGAGAGAAAAAAGGCGAGCCAAATTATTTTGAAGAAATTATCCTGTCCCCGGAAGAAGAAAAAGTGGTTTCCTGGACGCTACCTGCCCCTGCTACTACTAATCTCCAAATAATTAAATTGTCTTTAAAAACCGACAGTGGTTACTCTAATAGTATAACCACCAAATATGCTCTTGCTTCTGAAGGCAAAACGGCTCGTATAAGCAATTTGTTTCTGGACAAGGCGTCATATGGTGTAAATGAAACAATAAATCTGACAATGCTCTGGTCTTCATCATTAAACAAAGATGAAGTTGTTTTAAAAGCATTAATCACTGATAAAAAAGGACAAGAGTGTTTGCCAGAAATTGTCAAAACTTCACCAGAAATAGGGAGCGAAACATTGTCAGGAGTAGCAAGTATAAAATGTAAAGACCCACAAGTTTTTGTTAAAATTGAAGATAATGATGGCAACATTTTGGCCGAAGATGAAATACTTTTTGTTTCAGATAAAAAATCAGCTAATCAAGTAACTGATATTGTTGCTTTGTCTTTAATAGTAATTCTTATCGTCGTAGGAATTATTGTCTTTTTTGTCAAACCAAAAGACAAGAAAGAAGAATTAAACAATAATCAAGAAAATAATAATGAAAACAATCTATAAAACAACTTTAAGCATTTTTCTCTTTTCCATTTTGATGGTTTTTGGGGCAAAGACGGCGATGGGGGCGAATCTCATCAATCACTGTGTTGATTCCAATCTTTGCTTCAATACACTTTATCAGGGAAAGGTTTCACAACTGAAGAGTATTATTGCTGATAATGTTCCTATTGAAATAGAAACATATAATGTATCTGGTGGTGGCGGATCTGGGATTGGAATACATGTTACTCCTAAAAAAGGTTTTAAGATAACTAATCGTAACCCCGATGAGAAGACGGGAACTGTTTCTCTTGTTTTACTACAAGAAATGACAGAAGCACCAATCTTAATGTGGGACGGAGACAGTGAATCTTATCCTATAAATTATGATTATGAAATTATAAATCCTCAAACGGGATCTCTTTCAACTCTGGGAGAAATGATAGCAGTGGCAACCCCCACGACTTGTTTGGGGGGGGATTATTATCCTAACACATGTACAATAAAGAATTCATATGAAGGTCAATATGAAGTTTTCGAGTGCCCTTTTCAAGAACATGGATTTGTTTGCCCGGGATATGAACTGACTCCAGGTTTTAGCGGTGATCTCATTGAAAATCCAAAAGTTCTTTTAAAGAGAATCATTCCGCCGGTTGGAGTTACGGTTTATGGATGGGATCCAAAAGAAGATAAGGAATACACAGAAAGCATGACAGTAGCTTCCACTGAAAACAATGAAGCAAATGTTAGGATATATTGGCGTTCGGAAAATGCAACAAGCTGTAAATGCACCACCTTCTCGGGGGGAATAGAAGGAGATTGTGGGATAGGGGTTTCTCCTTCTATCAATGTCCCAGTCCCCGCAACAGGAGAAGGAGTAGTGGGGCCAAATGGAGAATATGCCTTAACTGAAACAACAACATTTAAAGTAACTTGCGATAACGATTGATTTTTATCGTTTTTTGTGCTATAATATAAGCAAATAATTAAAACATAATAAAATGAGGAAGCAGAAAAATTTCCTAATTTTGATGCTTGGATTGGCATTGATATTGGGAGCTCTGATTGTTCAGAGCTGTTGCAAACCGCCACTTCCACCGCCTCCTCCACCGGTGGAAGAGGAGAAAGATCCCACTCTGGAAGTTTTTTTCCCAGAGGAAGAAATTCCTTATGGCGAGAAAGACATTGTTTTGTCTTGGACTACGACCAACGCTAAGAGTGTCTATGTGAATGGTGTAAAGCGCTCCGGAGAAAGCCACACAATCTTAGACAGGTTGTTCAAAGACACCACTTTCATTTTTAAGGCAGTCAATATTAAAAAAGAAGTGGGAAAAGAAATCACTCTTAATGTTGGAAATTGGACTAGTTCTGTTTTTGGCTTGGTTTCTTATTATCCTTGGAGGTATAAAAAGTTGAGTTTTTCTAACATGAAGGATGAGGAGCTTGCTTGGTTTGAGCTAGACGAAGAAGAAAGAAGTTGGGTTTTTTATTATCATAAGAATGGGGTGATAACCTTTTCTTCTAATCTTTCTACAAGCACAGAGTTGTGGTCTATCAAGAATGACAGTGTCCTAATTAAAGACGGAAGAGAGAGGAGGTTGCAGGTAAACGAAAAAGAAATGATTCTTTCCTACCAAGGTATATGGAATGGCCAGGATGTCTGGTTTAACTCAATTTTTGAGCACGCATCAGACACCCCCACCGACCCATAGTCCAGGCCCGTCCTAGGTCTAGGACGGGCCTAGACCGCCGCTTTTTTCCACAGGTCCAGGACGGGCCTGGACCAAGTCTGGCGTCTGTCTTTTTCGTTGCTTTTGTAGTTCTTTTATTCCTTTTATTTTTTGATTTTTCGTCTTTTTTTCTTCCCTTTCGTCTTTTTTTTCTTTTCTTTCCTTTTTCTCCCAACCTATACAAACTCTGCTATCGCTGAGTTTGTATAGGTTACCCAACCCTACCCAGGACCGTCCTAGACCAAGCTTGGTTCGTTCGTCTGTCTTTGCCTTTGTAGTTCTTTTTCAGACAACCGCTTAATGCATAATTAAGCGGTTTTTTCCTGACTTGTCCCTTTTAGTGCGGTGGATATAATTTTTGCATTATTTTTTTTTGATCGTTAGTTCAGACTTTATTATAGCTGCCTTTTTTGCCTCAACGACCGCCCGCGCATTCCGTTGCAGTTCCGCCGATCTTTCTGAAAGGTAGTGAGTAACTATTTTGAAGAAGGTGCGCTAACGCGCAGGTGTTTAACGGGTTGCGGCGGTTGGTGGCTTGGGGGCACTCACTACCCTTAGGCAAAAGTGGCTGTTTTCCGGGTTTTCTGTTAAAGGTAGTGAGTAGCGGTTTTGAAGACAGTGCGCTAACGTGCAGGTATATAGTGAGTTGTAGCGGTTGGTGACTTGGGGGTACTCACTACCCTTCAACTAAAAGAGGGTTTTTCTGTGTTTTCCGTGAAGCGACGATCTGTATCGGCCCGGAAAATCCTCCCTACCTTGCGGCGGGTCCCCTCCCTTTTCGGGAGCCAATGTTTTTATGACCGCACTAAATTTGAAGGGGACAAGTCAGTAAAACAGCGAGAGTCCTGGCGGAAAAGAAAAAGACCGGCTGAAAATAGAGTTTCAGCCGGTCTTTGGTTTTATCTAAGCAGTTAGTTTAGCTTAGCACAGGTTAGCTTAGTCCTGAGAGGAGTCCCACCATACATTAATGGTCCATACATCGTCAGCACTGTTCCATTGGGTAAGAGACGTGTTGGCTCCGGGAACTTCTGCTCCAATAGCGTGCAGGTTGGCAGAGTTGTAGTTCAGCTCGTGCGAGCATTGACACCAACGACGGAATTGCTTGCCTTGTGGGATACCCTTTTGGGCATCTGCACTCATCGAATGGTACGTAGGTATATCCCAGTTCAGGAAAATTTCGGGGTTGAAATCGTAACGGCGCATATCGTTCCAGATCTCTACTGAGAAATGGAGGGCAATGCGTTTTTGTGTCAGAATCTTACCCAGTGTAAGATCTGCTGCCGTTCCAATACCATTGTTCAGGAAGTTGTTTATGTCTGCTTGTTCCATGGGAGCGAAAGACGGACAATCGGCAAGATTTTTGTCTTCTGCACACCAGGCTTGCAATTTCACATTCATAAAATCAATGCTGGCCTTAATACCTTCTTTGTAAGCATTGAAGGCTTCTGATTTATTCCCCTGGTTAAACAGCACTTCTGCTTTAATGAAGCAAGCTTCTGCATAGGTTCCCATATAGGTGGGAGAGGAAACCCGGGTGTAGAAAGAGCCTGATTCTCTGGAGGCATCGTTACCGGCTACCCTTCTGTAGAAAAGGTCAGCATTGGCTGCATAGCCTTTGGAGGAACTGGTACATTCTACGTAAACGGTATCACCCAAACGTTCGGGAGAATCAGTGTCTATATACCAACTGCCATTTTTGAAACCGGCTCTTAGCGGTCCGCCTACCAGGTTAGGTGCATTGTTAGAGGTCATGTCAACGCCCAAAGAACGTCTCCAGTTACCATCCCATTTAATTTCTTCGGGAGTGGAAGCAGATTTTTGTGACCAGGTCCAGGGAATGATCTTATCTGCACGGGGGTCTTCTACACCATTGCCGGCAAAATTAGTCAGGTTGTCGTACAGAGTTTTAGTAACCATATACCCTGCGTTCATTCCACATACGGAATAAAGGGGTGAGTAGTCAACGGGTTCGTCCCAACCTAATACGTCGTGAGTTGTGCCGTTATCATCGGTGTGGTTGACAACTGTGTTGTCGTTATTGCTCTGAGGACCTTTTGATAATGCGTCCAAAATGGCAGCTGCATCGTATTTTCCATCCAGGTAACTTCCGTCTGCCTTTTTGCTGAGCTTGACACAGTAACGGGCTTTTAACAAATGGGCAAATTTAATCCATTTGCCAACATCACCGTTGTTCCAAAAATCGCCTTCAGATAAAGCGGGTTTTGAAGGTTCTTGTGATTTCTGGAGCAATGCAATGCCTTCGTCCAATTCGTTCAGACAACCCAGGTAAATGGTTTTTCCGTTGTCGTAGAAAGGAGTGGCATTTTCACCTACAGCGTCTGTATAGGGCATTTCACCGTAAAGGTCGGTCATAAGCATAAAACCGTAGGCACGAATAACTTTGGCAACACCGGCATAATGCCAGGCTTCGGCAGCCATAGCCTTGCTGTACATATCTTCAATGTTGCAGGCAGCTCCTACAAACCACCACTGGTAAGGAGTAGTAACGGCTCCCGTTTGCGGATTCCAATAAGACATATGCCAGTACGACCCGCCATTGTAATATCTGGTCCAGTCTCCCATAGACATGCTGCTACGCCAGGCGGCAAATTGATTAGCACTATTAGTGTAGAATTCAATATGCGCCAAACGCGTAGGGAATGTGGCACTCATAGAAGAGGGATTCTCCGGGTCTGTGTTGACATCAAGCCATTCGCTGCAAGAAAACAGGGATAAGCTTGTCAAGACAGCGGCACCTAATATAATTGATCGAATTAATTTCATAAAATTACTTTTTAAATATTTTAAACTCTTTAGAAAGTCAAGTTTAGACCAAATGTCATACCCGATGTAGCAGGTACCCCTAAATAGTCAAATCCGACAGAAGAAGAACCACCCACACCGGCTCCGGATGCTGCAACTTCGGGGTCTCCTTCATAGTTTGTGAAAAGAAGTATATTATTGGCAGAAGCGACAACAGAGGCCCGCTTAATAAAACCGAGCTTGTTAATCTTAGGAAGTGTATAGGAAACAGACAGTGAACGTAATCTTAACAAATTTACGGAGGTAATATAGTTTGCTGTTTCTTTGGGGTAATAAGTCTGGTAATAACTTTGAATGATGTTATAACCGCTGGTTTCCACACCATTGAACACATAGGTGTCATTGATGTTCCAACTGTTGGATACGGGATTTCCATCTGTATCTACACCTGATACGGTGAGGGTTTGGTTACGAACATCACCGGAGAATTTGCTGACACCGGAATAATCCATTGCATAGCGTGTACCATTGATTACGTCACCGCCAACGCGAAACTCCCACAACATATTGAAGGAAAGGTTTTTCCATGTAAATGTGTTATTGAAACCACCACTGAACACAGCTTCACGGTTACCAACTTCGGATAAGGAGGTAGTGTAGGTAGGCATACCGTTCTTATCCAGAATGATGTCTCCATTGTCATTTCTCTTCCATTCCGTACCGGCAATAGCCATAAAGTTACCACCATTAAAGGACGCAGCCTGTGCGCCTGCATATTGTACGTCAGTAACGTACATAACGTCCATACCGGCGGGTAGGCCGTCCAGGGTGCCACGGTTTCCTGCTACGTTCAAGCCCATTTCCCAAATGAAGTTCTTGCGTTCAACAGGTATACCCGTTATGGACAATTCCATACCTTTATTGTATACATTACCTGCGTTGATGGAGCAGAAAATATAACCGGTAGATTGAGGACCACGGGGACTAAGAATCTGGTTGTAGGAGTCGTTGGTATAATAAGCGTAGTCAAGGTGTAACCGGTTGTTGAAGAAGCTTAGTTCAATACCAAATTCGGTTGATTTGGTCATCTCTGGTTTTAAGTAAGGATTACCACGAGTCCATGAGTTACCTACTCCAACTTTTCCATTCAGGTAAGTACCTACAGGCCACAAAGCCGTATTGGTTTCGTAGGCTCCTGTGTCTTTCCCCACTTTAGCCCAGGATACACGGATTTTACCAAAAGTAAGGATGTCTTTTGACATAATGCCCGCATTCTGGAATGGTTCGGTGAATACAAAAGCACCACTTACCGAGGGGTAGAAATAAGAACGGTTTTCAATGGGAAGTGTAGATGTCCAGTCGTTACGTCCGGTAACGGTCAGGTACAGCGTATTTTTCCAGGAAGCACGAAATTCGCCGAATACTCCTACCAAACGTTTCTGGGAAGCACCGTGTTCGAAAGATTTGTTATCTGTGGTCGCATTGGCATAGGAGAAGAAATCGGGAACAGAGAAGTTGTAAGCCATTTTGTAGTTGGTCTCACCTTTTGTATCGTCAATGGCAGCACCCAGCAGCAGGTTAAAATCAAAGTCTCCGAATTGTTTTGACATATTTGAGATGAGGTTATGCGACAAGTACTGGAAACGTTTGCTGTTGTCACTCATCATACCGTTTTGCCAGATTTGTTTTATGGCACCACCTGCAGCAATACGGTTGGCGGCATCCAATGTATACGAGTCAACGCCCAAACGGTATTGTATGAACCACCATTTAGTAATGTCTGCTTTCACACTTACGTTGGCTGTGATACGTTCGTTGTCTTCATACATCCTGTTTTTGTTGATGATCCAGTACGGGTTGTCTCTTTCATCCCAGGGATCCAGCCTGTCGCCAAACATCCTGTATCTGGAACCGTCTTCATTTGCATAATGAGCCATGTTATCAAACGGCGACCAGTTGTACACCCCGTAAAGGGTTCCTGTGCCGGATGAACCGTAAAGTCCCGCGGCCGTAAGGGTTTTATCGGTATGGGCTTGCGAATAGGCTGCATTTACACCAAAGGTAAAAATACCTGCTCTTTGTTCGCCATTGAAGCGGACCGTGTATTTCTTGTAACCGGTTTCAGGAACAAGACCTTGTTGGTCATAAAACGAACCGGACAAATAGAAGTTGCTATTTTTGGTACCGCCTGCAATGCTTAAGCTTTCATCAAAAATATTACCACCCTGGAAAAAATTCCCAATGTTATCGTAGGTTGTGCTGTTGGATCTTTCTCCCCAGGAGTTGTAGGAAAAGTCGTTAAATACAGTTCCGGTATAGGCTTTACTGCTATCGTACTGGTCTTCCATATAACCTCTTTTGAATTCGGTTTGTACCTGGGGAAGGCTCTTAGCCCAGGATGTAGTGAACTTGGAGTTAAAATTAACTTCAACAACACCGTCTTTCCCTTTTTTGGTAGTGATAAGCACAACACCGTTGGCAGCACGTGAACCGTACAGAGCAGAGGCAGCGGGCCCCTTAAGAATGGACATATTCTCAATATCTTCCGGGTTCATGTCCATAATACGGTTAGAAGTAGTGGTAGCAGCGCGGTACGATCCGTCAAATGCCGAGTTACCAACCAAGTTGGAAGAGTTGTCGTAAATTACACCATCCACAACAAACAGAGGTTGGTTGTCTTTGCCTTCGGAACCGGAAGTTCCCCCACGCAGAATAATCTGAGCGCCCGATCCGGCTGCTCCGGAAGACTGGGTAATGTTTACCCCTGCTATTTTTCCGGAAAGAGAAGAGATCGGGTTGGCTGTTTTGTTTCTCATAAGTTCGTTAGAACCCAGATCTTCTACAGCGTATCCCAGGGATTTTCTTTCCTTCTTTATACCAAAGGCAGTAACCACCATTTCTTCAAGAAAAAGAGCTTCTTCTTCCAGAACAACGTTTACCACGGTCCGGTTGTTAATGGCAACTACGACTTCTTTGAAGCCGAGGGAAGAAAAAACCAAAGATCCGTTTGCAGGAGCTGAAGGAATAAGGTATGCTCCATCAATGTCGGTGGATGTGCCTGTACTTGTGCCTTGTATAAGTACGTAGGCCCCAATGACCGGCTCTCCGTTTTTATCAGTTACCTTTCCGGTAACGTTCATGTTCTGAGCCCAAATAGTCCCCGTTGAGAGGATTAGGGCACATGTAGCCACCAAGAGGCGGCTTAGTTTTTTTGTAATGAACATAAGTGAAAAGTTAGGTTAATAAATAAATTGTCACACATAAATTTAATCTGCGAAGTTATGTTTTTTTACGTAAACCTCCATAAATATTACAATATTATAGTTGAGAAAACGCTTTGACGAGCAACAGGAACACAAGCAAATTCTGTGAGGTTGTTTAAAAGTTCTTCCGCCCTGTTTTCTATTTGGTTATATTATAAATAATATCGATATTCGTTGGAGATTGTTAATAATAACTTAGTTGAACAAGTTTCACTAAAACCTAAACTAATTTTATATCTTATGCTATCAAGAAAACCTATCCTCGTGACTTGCATCATGTTGCTGATGGCAATGACTGCAAATGCACAAAACATTACCATTACAGGTACTGTTTCGGACAATACCGGCCCCGTTGTGGGGGTTACGGTTGTTGTGCAGGGGACGGTGTTATCCGGTACTACGGATCTGTATGGAAAGTATTCCATCACAGCACCATCTTCTGCAACACTTATTTTTTCTTCGCTTGGTTATAAGACCGTTGAAGTACCTGTCAATGGGCGAGCCAGGATTGATGTTATTATGGAAGAAGAGGCGTTTGTTCTGGAAGATTTAGTGGTTGTCGGATTTGGCACCCAGAAAAAAGTAAATCTAACCGGAGCAGTAGCTTCTGTAAATGTCCAGGAAACTTTGACTTCGCGTCCTATTGCAGACGTCGGGCGTGCCCTTCAGGGGTCCACTCCCGGTCTTTCCATCCAGGTAGGTAGTGGAGAAGTAGGATCTGCTGCCCTTATAAGAATTCGTGGTCATGTGGGGTCTGCCCAAGGCTCCGTATCGCCCCTGATCTTGCTGGACAACGTGGAAATCCCCAACATTCAGCTGGTTAACCCGGATGATATTGAGTCAATTTCAGTATTGAAAGATGCGGCATCGGCTTCCATTTACGGATCCAAAGCTGCTTTTGGTGTAATTCTGATTACCTCTAAAAAGGGAGCCAGGACAGAAAGTGTCTCGGTGAACTATTCCGGGAACGTTTCCTTTCAGAATATGTCCAAGCAATACGAAATGGCCGGTGTAGATGCTTTGCACTATACGGTTGAAGCAGCTGAACGCATTGGAACAACCACCCCTGTTGGAGCTTTCTGGCTTATTGACAGGGCCGGTTACAATGCTGCCGTTGCCTGGGACAAGAAGTATGGAAATTCACTTGATCCTTACGCACCTATGGTTTACGGCCGTGACTGGTATGTAGATGCCAGCAACCGAAAAATCGGAATCAGAACGTACGATCCGTACGATTACCTGATTCGGGAATGGGCTCCCACCCAAAACCACAACATTTCGGTCAACGGTAAAGCAGGAAAAACCAATTTTAACATTGGTCTGGGATACCTGGATCAGAACGGTATGATGAAAACTGCCAAACATGACGACTTCCAACGTTGGAATGCTTCGGCAAGGGTTAGCACTCAAATCAACAAATACCTTTCTGTTCACGCCGGTCTGATGTACTCAAAAACGGCTAAACGTTGGGCTTATGCTACTTCCTCTACAACAGCAGATATCTGGTACTATATGTACAGATGGGGACCAACATACCCTATGGCTTCATCCGATGAAAACGGCAATCCGCTTAGAAATGCCACGTATGAAACAGCTGTAGCCAATACAGCTTCCATTACCAGCAACTATACCAGTGCCAATGCGGGTCTGACCATTACTCCGGTGAAAGACTGGAACATTAACCTGGATTACACCTATTCCAATCAGGAAACCATTGAGTTTAATCCCGGTACAAGTTTCCTGGCAGGTGACACCTGGGTCTCGGCTGTTCCTTTGAACAATGCAGACGGTGCAAGGGTTTACAGGGATAATGAATGGAACCAGTACAACTCCCTTGGAGCTTCCATTCCTGCCTATATGCTTAATTATTCAAGATATACGGCTTCGGGTTCCAATCCGGATCATATCTACAGGGATGCTGCCAACCGTACCCGCAGCACGTTCAACCTCACTTCCACATACGACCTGAACATTAAGGACGCTCATATGTTTAATTTTATGGTGGGTATGAACGCTGTGGCTTATGAATACAACTTCTCGTGGTCTCAGAAGCTGGTATTGCTGGATTACACCAATCCGCAGTTCAGTCTGGCTTCCGGAACACAAACTTCGGGCGGGAATTTCCTTTGGGATTCACAGCTCGGATTTTTTGGACGTGTTAACTACAATTTTAAAGAAAGGTACCTAGTAGAAGCCAACTTGCGTTACGACGGAACTTCCAAGTTCCCCAAAGACCTCCAATGGCGTTGGTATCCTTCCTTCTCTTTTGGATGGCGTGTGATGGAAGAACCTTGGATGAATTTTGCCAAACCTGTGATCACCAGCTTGAAGCTGCGTGGCTCCTGGGGTTCCATTGGCGACCAGTCCGTAAGCAATACTTTGTATGTGCCCACAATGAGCGGAGCTAATTCCTACTGGCTCCATGACGGAGCAAGAGACACATATTTTGGAACTCCTGCTTCTGTTTCTTCCATTATAACATGGCAAGATATTGTTACCCTTAACGTGGGTGTTGATATCAGTGTATTTAACGGTGCTCTGAGTGCTTCGTTTGACTGGTTTCAAAGGGATACTAAAAACATGATTGTTCCGGGAGAAGGGTTTTCCTATACTTACGGTACAACCGCTCCTCAAGGAAACTTTGGATCTCTACGTACAAACGGCTGGGAAGTAGCCCTGAATTTTGGGCATCAATTTGCCAGCGGTTTTCGTATTACGGCAAGCGCTGCCTTATCTGATGCTGTTACCCATATTCTTAAATACGGAAGTACTACAAGCATAAGTGCCTGGTATGAAGGAAAAGAATATGGTGAAATATGGGGTTATAAAGTTGACGGGATGTATCAGAAAGACGATTTTGTATATGAGAACGGAAAACTTGTAACAGTTACCAGCAAAGATGGATACACAATTAACAAGCTAAAGGACTCCAACGCTCCCACACAGGGTAAATTACAGACAAGCTCCAACTTTAGGTTTGGCCCCGGCGACGTGAAGTTTAAGGACCTTAACGGAGACGGCGTAATCAATAATGGAAGCCAGTTGATTGATGACCACGGGGACCTTACCGTGATTGGAAACACAACTCCTCGTTATGAATACAGTTTCCGCCTTGGTATGGAGTACAAGGGAATTGATTTCTCGGTATTCTTCCAGGGTGTTGGTAAACGTGCTATGTGGGGATCCAGCCCTCTGTCCATCCCAGGGTTTAACTCTTCTGACGGAGCCATGCCTCAGGCAATAGCCGGAGATTTCTGGTATGAAACCTTAGATGGCAGCGGTAATGTGATTGCCAGCAATTACGATGCTTTTTATCCCCGTGCCTATAACCTGGGAGCTAGCAGTACCGGTAATAATATGCAGGTTTGCGACAAGTATCTGTTAAATATGGCCTATTTAAGGATGAAGAATCTCACCATAGGGTATACAATGCCCAGACAATTAACCAGAAAGGCTATGATCAACAATGTGCGTATTTATGTTTCCCTGGAAAACTTCCTGACGTTTGACAAACTTCGCGGACTTCCTATAGACCCGGAAGAAATTGCAGGATATTCCTACCTGAATACGAGCAACTACAATTCATCCCGCACAGGTGTTGGCGTTCCAACATTTAAGAGCGCATCTGTCGGCCTTCAGTTAACTTTCTAAAATCAGACACAATGAAGAAATCAATATTACTTATAAGTTTATTAGCGGCCTTAATCCTTGCAGGATGCGGTGATTTTCTGGACAGACCCCAGAAAACAGCTATGGACGATTCAAACTATTGGACTAATGAAGCCAATGTGCGTCTGTTTGTGAATGGAGGTTATCCCAACTATTTCAACGGATACGATGTGTCATGGGGTACTGCTTACGTTCCTTACAGAGGTGCTAATTTCAACGACGACATGACATCGTCAGGTAAACAAACATCATTCCTGGCAGCTGTTCCTGCGGACAACTGGTACCGCTCAGAGTCGGCAACTACTATTTACTGGCTCTACCAGAGCGGGGCATCTCCCTGGAACTTTGGATGGGTCAGGAAATGGAATACACTTATGCTCCGTCTGGAGACCATGAAAGAAAACGGATACCTGACAGATGAACAGTTTAACCACTGGAACGGCGTTACCCGGCTTTTCAGAGGGATGGAATACAGCCGTCTGGTACAGTCATTCGGAGATGTTCCGTACTACGATGCTCCGGTGAGCGATACAGAAATGGATGAACAATACAAAGACAGGGATCCCAGGACATTGGTTATGGATAAAGTCTATGATGATTTTGTTTATGCCATTGCCAATATCAGGGCAAACGACGGAACAAACTATATTAACAAATACATTGCAGCCGCATTGGCGTCTCGTTATATGCTTTTTGAAGGGACCTGGTATAAATACCATCCCGGATCAGGTACAAACGAATTGGCTAAGAAATTCCTTACCTTGGCAGTGACGGCAGGTGATTTGGTAATTAATTCGGGCAAGTATTCTTTTGATACAGATTTCCGTTCCCTGTTCGGCTCTGATAGCAAGCCGGGAAATGAAATCCTTTTGTTCCGTGAATACAGTGCAGAATTGTCCACAAGGCATTGCATTGCCTCCTATTCAAACCTTGCCGAGTCTCAGGGACCTGCAGCCAACCTGGCTCTTGCCAAAGCGTTTATATGTAACGACGGCAAACCCTGGCAGAATTCAACGGTAGAAGGTGCCGATAATTTTGATCTTAAGAACATGGGCGTCACACGTGACCCACGTTTTGAGGCCACATTCTGGGAAGCTCCCCTGGCATCTTCAGCGACTCTTCTTTATGTATGTAAGTTTATAGACAGGGAAGGGGTAAGGTATTCTTTTGATAACGTAAGTGAATCCCGTCCTGCAAAATACGGATCCAACACCAATACCAACGGATTCCCGGTAATCCGTCTTGCAGAAGTGGTGCTGAACTGGATTGAAGCCAAACAGGAATTGGCTCTCTCCTATGGAGGTTCTGCTGTTACACAGGCCGATCTTGACAAATCCATTAATGCAATACGCAACAGGCCTTTGGATGACTATGCACTTGCCAAAGGTGTCACAAAGACGGCACCCTTATTATTGGGTGCCTTACCCGATGATCCGGCGCGTACTTCTTCTGCCGAAGCAAATACGTTGGCAGGTATAGTTAGCGACCCCCTTCTTTGGGAAATACGTCGTGAACGTCGTATGGAATTTGTGTTTGAAAACAACCGTATTCTGGATATTCGCAGATGGGGAAAAATGGAACTGATGAATGGTGACACCAACCCCGACCTGCTTCTTGGAACATGGTGCGACTTCAACACAACCCAATCGGGGAATGATATCAATTTCGACTACCTGATAGCGGGGAAACAAATAGATCAGGGTGATGGTAAAGCATTAAAAGTCGTGAAGCCCGACGGAACGGTTGTAGCTTATACCGGAACGAATAAGGCCGATATGGTAGGCTTTTACGTTCCTCAGGGCATTCAGAACCGTGATCCATTTACTGTCAGGAATTATCTGCAACCTGTTTGTACAGATGTTATTAACATGTACAAAGACAAAGGGTATACCATAACCCAGAATCCGGGTTGGTAATGGCTAAGATGTGCCGGTAACCGGCACTAAGAAAAAAGGCTGGCCTATATAACAGGCCAGCCTTTTTTTTCTACTATCTGTATTCTAATCGTTAAGAGAATAACGGGCGAATGCAGTTACTTTTGCCTGAGGATCAACACCTTTTAGGTATTCTTTTACAGAGATTTTGCCATCTTTGACAAAAATCTGATCTTCCAGAGTAGATTCTTTAAAGAATTTGTTGAGCTTGCCCTGGGCAATCCGTTCTACCATTTCTTCCGGTTTCCCTTCCAGGCGGATTTGTTCCCGGTAAATGTGCAGTTCTTTATCAATGATTTCCTGAGGGCAGGAGTCACGGTTAATAGAAACAGGAGCCATGGCCGTAATCTGCATGGCAATTTCTTTGGCTGCTTCTTCCGGAATGGGTTTATTGAATGCAACTACCGTAGCCAGTTTGTTGTTCATGTGAATGTAGGATCCCAGGTAGGGAGCTTCCAGTTTATCATAAAACGGAACGGCATGTTTTTCTCCGCTCTTCCCTGTCTGGCGTGTAACAGCTTCTTCTATGGTACCGGCTTCATAGGGTAACTTCAAAAGTTCTTCCAGTGAAGCAGGCATATGTTCCAGTCCAGTACGGGCAATTCCCTTAGCCAACTCCTGAAATTCGGGGTTTTTTGATACAAAATCGGTTTCACAACCCAGGCATACCACTACACCACGTGTTTTCTCGTTATTTGTAAGTGCAACAACGGAACCTTCTGTTGTATCACGGTCTGCTCTTTTGGCGGCAACCAACTTCCCTTTTTCTCTGATTATTTCCTGTGCACGTTCAAAATCTCCATTGGATTCAACAAGAGCATTCTTGCAATCCATCATTCCTGCACCGGTCATTTTGCGTAGTTTCGCTACGTCAACTGCTTTAATTTCCATATGATTATAAATGTTATTCGGGTTTGTTTTCTTCAGCACCGGCTGGAGCTTCCTCACTCTTCACTTCTTTCACTTCTTCTTTCACAGGTTCAGCAACTTCCTCACCCTTCACCTCCTCACCCTTCACTTCTTCCTTCACTTCCTTCTTCTCTTCGTCCGTACGCTGACGGCGAGCACGGGTACGTCTTACAGGAGCTGTGTCTGCTCCTTCTTCTGACTGTCCTTCAAAGGGTACCTCCTTGTCTTTTTCCATCTTGCGCTCTTCAAGACCTTCGCTGATGGCCTGACGCATAATATCAACAATTAAGGCAATGGATTTGGCCGCATCATCGTTGGAAGGAATTACGTAATCAATGGGTGTGGGGTCGCAACACGTATCAACCATGGCAATGATGGGAATGTTCAGACGGGTTGCTTCTCTTACGGCATTGACTTCTTTCTGAATATCAACAATAAATAGCGCTGAGGGCAAGCGGTTAAGGTCTGCAATGGACCCTAAGTTTTTCTCCAGTTTCGCCCTTTGGCGGGTTACCTGAAGGCGTTCTCTTTTGGCAAGCGTTTCAAATGTTCCGTCAGACATCATTTTGTCTATGGTATTCATTTTTTTAACGGCTTTGCGAATGGTGGGGAAGTTTGTTAACATACCTCCCGGCCAGCGTTCTGTTACATAGGGCATATTTACAGACAAGGCTGCTTCTGCCACTATGTCTTTTGCTTGTTTTTTTGTAGCAACAAACAGGATTTTTCTTCCTGCTTTGGCCAGCTGTTTGACAACGCTGGCTGCTTCATCTATTTTGACTATGGATTTGTGCAGGTCAATGATGTGGATTCCATTTTTCTCCATAAAAATATAGGGAGCCATTTTGGGATTCCATTTGCGTTTTAAGTGTCCAAAATGGACGCCTGCATCAAGAAGTTCCTGGAAATTTGTTCTTGGCATTACTGTTTTTTTAAATTTTGTGTTACTCTTTTTAGCAATTAAAGGGTAGTGTCAGAGACAGTCCGCTTTAATTATTCCGCGGCAACCGAAACATCCGGTAGCAAAAATTGGTCGCAGGTGTTTTGACAATTGCCGTGCATTGGTAAATCGGCTTTTAACGCTTGCTAAATTGAAAGCGTTTGCGCGCTCCGGGTTGTCCGGGTTTTTTACGTTCAACTTCGCGGGCATCACGGGTAAGCATTCCGTTGGATTTTAATACCCCACGGTATGCCTCGGCGTCTATTTTACAAAGGGCACGTGCAATGGCCAGGCGCAAAGCTTCTGCCTGTCCTTTTACACCACCTCCTACCATGTTGACTTTTACATCAAATTGAGAGGCAGTACCTGTAAGTTCCAATGCCTGAAGGGCAATGTACCGCAGGGTGTCTTCTTTAAAATAGTCTTCCAAGGTACGACCATTGATCATGATGTTTCCTTTTCCGTCTTGAACGTAAACGCGAGCAACGGCTGATTTTCTTCTTCCAAGGGCGTTGATTACTTCCATGCTCTGTTTAGTTTTCGTTTAAATTGATTTGTTTTGGTTCTTGTGCCTGGTGAGGGTGTTCCGGACCTTCATATACATAAAGGTTGCGGAAAAGCTCAGAACCCAGGCGTGTTTTTGGGAGCATACCTTTTACGGCATGTTCCACAAGGGCAAGCGGTCTGCGTTTATGCAGCTCTTTGGCTGTTTCGCTACTTTGACCGCCGGGGTATCCTGAATGTCGGACATAGGTTTTTTGGTCCATCTTGTTACCTGTCAGGCGGATTTTTTCTGCATTGATAATAATCACGTTATCACCGCAGTCCACGTGAGGGGTAAAGTTGGGTTTGTGCTTGCCGCGTAACATAAAAGCGGCTTTGGCAGCAAGACGACCCAATACCTGATCCGTAGCATCCAGTACTACCCATTCTTTGGTAACGGTAGCTTTGTTGGCGCTTACAGTCTTGTAGGATAATGTGTTCACCTGGTTGATTTTTAGAAAATTTGTATTTATATAGTACGACCCCTAAATTTAAAGGGGTTGCAAAGATACTACTTTTTTCTAGAAATCAAAGCGATAGTATATAGGCAATGTCCACCATGCGTTTGTTGATTTCACTGTGCCGGGAGCAGGCTTCGTGAAATGGAGTGAAAACGGTTTTGTTGTTGACCATGCCCACCATAACGCCTGTTTTCCCTTCCAAAAGAGCCACAACAGCGTCGTGTCCCAACATGCCGGCCAGGATGCGGTCGTTGGCAGTAGGTGCACCTCCGCGCTGTATGTGCCCCAGGGTGGTGACCCGGGTTTCGTATTTTGGCAGACGCTCTTTAACCTTGGCAGCAATTTCAGCGGCACTTCCCTGCTCGTCGCCTTCTGCCACAATGACAATGCCCGAGGTTTTGTTGGATCGTCTTTCCATTTCCAGGTAAGCACAAAGATTGTCAATGTTGGTGGGCACTTCAGGGATCAGGGTTGCTTCTGCTCCGGAGGAAATGGAGGTATTCAGGGCAATAAAACCCGCATCTCGTCCCATAACCTCTACAAAGAATACCATGTTGTGGGAATCGGCCGTGTCCCTGAGTTTGTCAACGGCTTGAACAGCTGTGTTTACAGCCGTGTCAAAACCAATGGTATAATCTGTTCCGTAAATATCGTTGTCAATAGTGCCCGGTATGCCAACAACGGGGATATTGGTTTCTTTACAAATGATTTCTGCACCACGGAATGACCCGTCTCCGCCAATGACTATCAACCCGTCAATCTTATGTTCTTCAAGGTGTTTGTAAGCAATAGCCCGGAATTTGGGCAGTTGAAAGTCGGGGCAACGTGTAGATTTCAGGAAGGTTCCTCCGGTAGATATTTTTTGTGAAACTGAGTGGCTTTGTAAAGGCACAAAAAGATTTTGCAGCAAACCGCTGTAACCGCATTGGATTCCAATTACGTCACATCTGTGGAAGATAGCTGTTCTGACAACGGCCCGGATGGCTGCGTTCATTCCCGGAGCATCACCTCCCGAAGTAAGTACTCCAATAGTTTTGATTTTTTTCATAGGCTTACAAAAATAGAAAAATTATCTTTGTCATATGAAGATAGCAGGTATTGATTTGGGAAAAGAGCCTCTTTTTCTGGCTCCCATGGAAGATGTAACCGATGCCTCTTTCCGTTTTATATGCAAAGAGTACGGGGCCGATATGGTGTATACCGAGTTTGTATCGGCAGACGGATTGATACGCGATG
>LSQX01020084.1_pt1 | contig 90404 bp, 55 predicted proteins | sample 654561 | NCBI WGS metagenome assembly LSQX01 (sample SAMN04489861, study PRJNA283612) | anaerobic digester metagenome | isolation source: 4 biogas reactors fed with cattle manure at either 37C or 55C with and... | place: Denmark: Kongens Lyngby | collected 2014 | reverse complement strand
CTGTAAACCGGGCTATATACTCCGCTGTTATTGGATACTTCTGCTTCAAAATAAAGAGAAGCAAAGCATTCGCCCTCATCAGTTTTATAGGGATTATCCGGTTCTGGACATGAAAATACAGGAGCTTCAGTATCCTCAACTGTTAATGTGAACGAACAGGTTACTAATCCACAATCATTTTCAGCTATTGCAATAATTTCATGTATTCCAACCGGGAAGAAATCTCCGGAATTCACTTCAATACCTCCTACCCGATAAGTAACAGTGATAGGTTCAGGCAATCCTTCGACCGTAGCATTAAACTCAACATTAGCACCACAGGAATTCTCATCATTATCAACAGTAATATTATTCGGGCAGGTAAGTTTAAGCGGATGATCAGGGATGTAAGTATCAAATGTAACAGTTAAGTCAACTGTTTCTGTACAATCGGGTTTTTCAGCATTTTCGAATACCACGGTTACCGTGACGGTTTTACCATCCAGATCTGAAACAATACTTCCATGCACACTCATCAGATTCAACAGGACACTGTTGATATTTGCCTCAGTTAAATCAGATTCTCCGGCAATGCTATTAACCTTAAACTTATCTCCGGATTCAACATCCTGAACCATTTGGAAAAGTTCTTCCGATATATTAGTACCGGTGAGGTCTGCAATCAGATCTTCACCAACAATACAAAGGCCGGCAAAATCTTCTTCAAGATTCCTGGTAAGGTTATCTATGTAATCCAGCATTGCCTGCTGTGCATCAGGGATCGTTGTGTCAAAGGTAACAGTGAAGGTAACTGTCTGCTCGCATGACGCATTCTCCTTGTTGGCAAACACAACATCATAGCTGATGCTCTTACCGTCAAGATCTCCTACAGTGGTACCGTGTTCCTGCATAAGGGCTACAAGCTTGGCCTTGATACCGGCCATGTCGGTCCCAGGTACACCTGTCATCACGTGACCAGCAATGCTAACTACAGTAACATCGGTCGGAAGTCCGGCAAGCATCGAGACCATCGTGCCCGTGCCGCTGATATTTGCGATTAAATCTCCCGAGGCTATACACGCCGGTGCATAGTCGAAATCCTCTTCCAAGTCCGTATCCAAACCGGCTATGTAATCAAGCATAGACTGCTGAGCTTCCGGTATAGTAGTGTCAAAGGTAACAGTGAAGGTAACTGTCTGCTGACATGACGGATTCTCCTTGTTGGCAAACACAACATCATAGCTGATGCTCTTACCGTCAAGATCTCCTACAGTGGTGCCATGTGCCTGCATAAGGGCTACAAGCTTGGCCTTGATACCAGCCATGTCAGTCACAGGTACACCCGTCATCACATGACCAGCGATGCTAACAACTGTAACATCTGTCGGAAGTCCGGCAAGCAATCCTGCCATAGTACCAGTACCGCTGATATTTGCGATTAAATCTCCCGAAGCAATACAAGCAGGAGCATAATCAAAGTCCTCTGTTAAAGTCGTAGTCAATCCGTCTATATAATCCAGCATTGCCTGCTGTGCATCAGGGATCGTTGTGTCAAAGGTAACAGTGAAGGTAACTGTCTGCTTACAGTCCGGATTCTCCTTGTTGGCAAATACAACATCATAGCTGATGCTCTCTCCATCAAGATCTCCAACAGTGGTGCCGTGTGCCTGCATAAGGGCTACAAGCTTGGCCTTGATACCGGCCATGTCTGTCGCAGCTACACCAGTCATCACATGACCAGCGATGCTAACAACTGCAACATCGGTTGGAAGTCCGGCAAGCAATCCTGCCATAGTACCAGTACCGCTGATATTTGCGATTAAATCTCCCGAAGCAATACAAGCAGGAGCATAATCAAAGTCCTCTGTTAAAGTCGTAGTCAATCCGTCTATGTAATCAAGCATTGCCTGCTGTGCATCAGGGATCGTTGTGTCAAAGGTAACAGTGAAGGTAACTGTCTGCTCACAGGAAGAGTTCTCCGCATTAGCAAACACAACATCATAGCTGATGCTCTCTCCATCAAGATCTCCAACAGTGGTGCCGTGTGCCTGCATAAGGGCTACAAGCTTGGCCTTGATACCGGCCATGTCTGTCGCAGCTACACCAGTCATCACATGACCAGCGATGCTAACAACTGTAACATCTGTCGGAAGTCCGGCAAGCAATCCTGCCATAGTACCAGTACCGCTGATATTTGCGATTAAATCTCCCGAAGCTATACACGCCGGTGCATAATCAAAGTTCTCTACCAGGTTCGTCTGCAATCCGTCAATGTAATCAAGCATAGCCTGCTGAGCTTCCGGTATAGTAGTGTCAAACGTAACTGTGAAAGTGACCGTTACCGGAGAGCAGTTAACAATTGTGGTATGTTCAAACACAACCTCAATATCAATTGATTTATTATCAAGGGCGCCAATTGAATTGTCGGGCGACTCGTTCTCCATCAACGCTACCAGGGCAGCCTTCACTCCGGCCATGTCAGCACTAAGGTTGCCAGTCAGTGCGTAACCGGCAATGCTCAAAATACCAATATTCGTTTCGTCGAGAAGATCTTCTATCTCTTCAAAAAGCTCAACCATTTTTCCGGTACCGCTTATATCTGAAATTTGCATTTCTGAAGAGAGGCAGGTTCCGCTAAATGTTTCAGTATATGTCAAAGTAAGAGATTCAACAAAATCTTTAAGTTCAGTATTAACCGTAACAGTCCACTCGCCGTCTGATACCTCTGGTGTGGTATTACATGTACCATCATTGGCATACCTGCGGTATGTTGTTGTTGACTGCAAGCCTGGCGGTGGTATATAGGTTGATGAAGCAGCACCTACAATTTCCTCGTCATAACCATCAGCAGAGGAACGCCATGAGTAAGTGATGTTTCCATCCCCACCGCCGGCATCGGTTTCGCTGCCGATTTCGGATGGTGTGTCACCGTAGCAGATAGTCTCGCCGGTAGTAGCGATTGCACCGGCGTTAAACTCCGGATAAACAGAGAGTACTACTTCATTGCTGTATACTGTACCGCAAGCGTTTGTTGCAAAGTAACGAATCTTCTTTCCGTTGTCAGCATACGCAACAGTGTAAGGAACTATCAGTGAAGTAAAGATGTTTAAACTAACTCCTGTTTCTATTTCCCACCCTTGGGCTAAGACTGTTGAGCCGCCATCTGTTACTGTGGGTGCCGCAGGATTAAAAGATGTTCCCGCACACATGGCAGCAGGTGCTGTAATGTCTGCGATGACAAGAACCGGGATGCCATTTAGCAATTCCACGTATGCGTCATCTTCTACATTTGGGTCTGGATCAAAAACCGTGTTAACGCCAGGAACTGAATAAAATGGGCTTTCGTAGTTAGTTAAGTCTCCCGCCATAGGATCACTCTGTTTATAATTCCAAAAATACCAATATGTCCATTTGTTTGGTCCACCATTTTTCCAATGCTGCATTCTGACTACTTCACAGAATTCCTCTTCAGTTTCAAAGCAGAATGTAGCTATAAGGTATTCTTGCCCAGCGTCCCAGTACTGGTAATAATCACTTTTATAGACTATATTAAAATCCATTTGGTATCTCCCATTATAAATATATGGGGCCGGACTATTTATATCAATCTCTACTCCCGGAATTAGATAGAGATTAGTAATTGTCGGATTAGCCTTAGGTGACTGGTCAGGGATACTAATGGAAATTACTATTCCCATTATTGCTTCCGATTCAACACCTTTATCTGCCTTAGCAAAAATATCCACACAATGTGGATGAACCGGATTTGGCTTAATAGTCGCCTGAACTTTCGGTTTAATAACTTGAGTAAAACCAAAAGAATACAATCCAATGACCAGGATTAACGTGAGTATTAATTTAAATTTTCTCATAATGGTAAGATTTAAATGTATGTATATATTTATTTTAATTTTTAATATTGTCTTTCGATGACTTTCGATTTATTATTACCCAATACACCTGATAATAAATAAAAATGGTCGTTATTAGGCCCATTATATCTTACTATTCCATCCATATTAAAATCACCTCTAGAATAAACATTGCTCAATACTGAAGTAGTATTTCCTGACAATATATCGTTCAATAAAACAATATGATCATTTTTTGGTCCATTATATTTTATATCTTCATCTCCATTTGCATTTCCTGAATACATCGCCATCACACCCTGCTCAATTTCATGCTGAGCTTCTTGAGTATTATTATATGTAGGAGTATCGCCCTTATTCGTAAAATCAAGAGTTGGTATTCCGGATAAATCTCTGGCCGTAGCCGTCATGATTCCCAGATGATTCCTGTGCTGCACTTCAACATAGTAATTTGAGGTTCTGGGAAGATTGAATTCCACTTCACTATTGTCATTCACATCTGTAACATGGCCATCAGCATGTAGTAATAATGCTTTTGTTTCAAGGACATTCTTGTAATCATCTGCATCCCGCAGACTTACCAGTATCCAGTCCACAACGGTTGCTGCAAAATCTCCTGATACACTTTCCGCTCCTGCATAACTAAACGGTTCAACATTGTAGGGCTGTTGGGTAGGCAGCAGACCCTTGTTATTTAATGTGGTATGCATCGTTTCATTGCCTGAATAAGCACCCATGAGGAATACTTTCATCTCAAAGATGGCATTTGCTGGTTCAACTTCGAGAACATGAGATTTATCAGGTTCTTTCATACACCCACTACCTGCATATCCTATTTCATCAATCACAATATATGTGTCGTTATCAGCAAGAGTAAGATCTCTCGTCATAAATGTAAGTACTTCCCCTGTTGAAGTTGCTGTAATACTTTCAGGAGTATCTGAATTAAGTGTATAAGTGATGTCATAAGAGCCATCATCCAGACCGGATAAGGTTACTGTTGCAGGATTACCTTCCGTTATCGGATTGTTCACGGAAATCGTAAAGTCAGGCGGTAAATCTTTAACTGTAAAAGTTATGGTTCCTATCAAGTCTTCAATTTCATCCGGCAACAGACCATAATAACAAGAACCACCAACTGTTAATACTATCCCTGTAATATTGTTAATGCCTATCATAGTTGGAATATCCATAGGAATATCCTGTCCGTCTGTCCTCCAGATATCACCATTATTAGTAAACCAATATGATTGCGGATCACCGGGCAGTGCAGGAACTTCAATTTGTAATTCTACAGTTACAGAACCGCTATAGTCATTACCACCAATATCTTTAAAATCAACCTTAAGATTAGCTATATCATTGAAGCAATATTCAAATAACGGTTCACCGGTAAACGTTGCAGATGCAACATATACTTTCTCTTCGCAGGTACCCGTAGGCTGGAAGCCAACCTGGCCGGGATCGTCGCCGCCACTGTCATAAATTGAACAGTAAATAATATCCCCATCCAGTAAGGCATCAATGTCCGAAACTTTTGTTGTACCCCACCAGTTACAGGTGGCATCTAAAACATGAGTATCTCCTGCATACTGATTTTCTATCAAAACAGTACAGTCAGTAATTGAGTTTTCATTTATCTTATTACCCGAAGGCCCGGGAATACCAGGCTGTCCAAAACTATAGCTCTGGAAAACACCATGATAGAACCCACTAATTATATTTTGCTGTATTGTGGTGTTATTAACATTACCCAGCATTCGGATTCCGCGCGAATGTGTTCCGCCAGAATTTTGCGCAGTAATTATATTTCCTGAAATTATAGTATTAGCTATATATCCGTTGTTACCATCAGATTCAAGCTGAATTCCTTTTCCGGGATCTCCTACATTAATAATAGTATTATTCGAAATTTCTATTTTGGAATAAGATCCTCCGGCATATTGATTAAAAGACCACCCAAAAGGTGCCATTACCAAAATACCACTTGAGCCGTTAGCATTTATCTGGTTATTATGTATCCACTGTTTGGCTGTAATATCATATTTATCAGGAGATTCGCTGCCACTCTTATAAGTCATCATACCAATTGCAGGACTTCCAGCGGCATGTTCTGATACTTTAATTATATTATTATTTATATCTGAGGTACCTATCAGTCTTTCTAAGAAAATACTGTGATATCCACAATCTTCTATGGTATTGCCTTGCATTACTAAGTTTGAATAACATGTGTTAGCATAAAAACCATAATCTTGCGCAGAACCGATATTGGCACCAATAATGTGGTTATTAATAATTTCAACTTTGTCGCCCAAAGAACCACCTTTCAGGCTAACCTGGAAGTGATTACCATCCGCTAAAGTTGCATTATAAATTTTAAATCCACTCAACTTAACATCGCCGGTTGTATTAATTACAACAGCAGTAGCATTTTTTCCTGCTGCATCAATAATAGTTACTTCCGGACCTTCACCTAATAATTTTATAGCTTTGTTAATAGTTACGGCTTCCGTATAGGTACCTGCTGCTACACGCACTTCATCACCAGCTATTGCTGCATCCACACCGGCTTGAATTGTTGCATGAGCCGATATCAGTATGTCGCTTCTCCAAACAGTTACCGGACCTCCCAAACATTCCGGATTATCTAAGTCACTTTTAGTCAGATAAGGTATAAATATAACATCACCATAAATCATATCTTCAATTTCGCTCTGGTCAGTCGTGCCATACCAGTTACAGGTGGCTACAACCGTTTCGGTTTGATGTTGACCAGCATCACTATCTGCATATATAGCATAAACAGGATTTGATGGAGTAGCGGGGGCGACTGCTGATAGATCATTATTCTCGACTGTTATATTTTTGCATGGTACCGGGTTTCCTCCATCTAAATATCCCCAAAAAATAATGCCTGCACAAAGGTGAGCCAGATTAGTTGTAGCACAACCAACAATCTTGTTTTTTGTTACTGTACCATTCTCTACACCTTTAAACGCTATACCGTAACGTGCATTTGTAACAGTGTTGCTTTGAATGGTGGGGTTCTTAGCTTTCCAAACATAAATAGCATGTTTATTATGGCCGGTAACAGTATAAGAAATAGTATTCCCTATAATTGAATTATCGTCACATTTAGCTCCAACCCACACTCCTTCGGCTGTTGGATCGGTAATGGTGTTATCTAAAATATTGTTAGTTTTAGAACCTTTATTGATGGTTCCATTATCTGTTAAAGCCTCGTCATTTTCAATACTGATCCCATGATCGCCAATATCATTCAACACATTTCCTTCAATAGTATTACTGCTTGATGAAACCAAAACCACACCATCTATACCGATGTTTTTAATCTCATTACCCTTAATGGTGTTATTATCACTGCCGAAAATACCTATACCGTTTTGTGTTCCGTCAATCAAATTATTGATTACTTGTACACCTTCAACGCTGGTGATAATGGATCCATCTGAAACATCCATGGCACCTAATTGCACTGCTCCATCAATCGGGGTGTTACCTGAGTTTGTAATTTCAAATCCATCAAGTACTACACCATTTGCTGTAATGGTCACTACAGTTCCTGTGCCGCCTCCATCAATAATAGATGTGTGTCCGGCAGCACCGGTAATAGTAACTGATTTATTGATTAATACATTTTCAATAAATGTTCCTTCATCTACAACTATTTTATCATCATTTTGTGTAATAACATCATCTATAGCTTCTTGAATAGTAAGGTAATCTGTTCCACGGGTGATATTATGCACATAGAAATCAGAAAGAATAACCAAGCCAAGGTCAGAATTATCCAGTTTGTCCACAATTTTCGCATCCACTGCATTGATCTGTGCAGTGTTCATACTGCTTACAGCCGTTCCTTCGTATGAAGTGCCGCGTGCATTCACATCCTTGTCGTTGTCAATCAGTTTCCAATAGTTTCCACTAATGGTATCAAATGTCATATTATTGGCTGATTCTGAAACTGAGGCAAGTACATTTTCAATCATTACTCCATTCTCGGAGTTTTGAATTTTAATGTTATCACCCAAATCCAAATGAGCCGGACCGTGATAAGTCGCGCTGATTTCCTTGTCGGTTACGGCTATACCCACACCGGCATTGCTGATGGTGATATTTTCCAGCGAAGCATAGGAGCCAACAGCATAGTTGGTACCAACACCGCCATAACCTTTATGGTTGTTGATATCAATACCAATTTTCACATCGCTTACGCTTCCGCCCTTGATTTGTGGGGCATTAATCTCGCCTACTGACCAGACTTTGTATCCAGCTATATCATCACCGGTAGCATTTTGGGTACCACCCGAAATTGTATTGTTCTCTGCCACTGTTCCCGGTACCTGAATGATTGACATGATGATGCCATTCCAGCCGTTCTCAACCTGATGCGGGCTGTTGACCGCCAGTCCAGTAATGGTGTTTTCTGTGATATTCAAGGCACTTGCCGAACCAATCATCACATTGTTGAATATACCGATACCTCGCGTCTGAATAGTATTATTCTTAATTGACTGGAATTTTGCATCGGCTATATTGGGCTTCTTAAAGCCATCCGTTTGCAAACCGATACGTACATTATCCATTTGGTTGTTCTCGACTTGTGCATAGGCACTCATCAACAAGATGCCAAGCCCCCATTTTGGATTGGCTTCTGCTCCTATGTTGAGCAGGTAGTTGTTTTCTATAACAGCACTGGTGCTATGTTTATCCCCATCATCTGAATATAAGTACACGCCATAATCCTTAATATTACGGATAATATTATTCTTAAGTGTCAGGTTATCTGAATTGTATGGAAACACACCAACTTCAATATCGGAGGTTATATTTGTATTTGTAAGAACCGGACCAGTAGTAGTAGTACCGTCAATTACAAAGCCGTCAATAACCACATCATCAGCATATACAAAAATCATTTCTGGTTCTTCATTATCCGTGTAAATGATGGTTTCGTCTCCCCTGCTGTTGTCATTGCCGGCTTTACCTGCATTGGCGCCTAATAACGTTAGCGCTTTGTATATGTAAACAGATTCGTAATACTCTCCGGCAGGCACTTCAATCACGTCAGCATCCATTGTGGTTTCTGCATCAATAGCATCCTGAATCTTTGCATGATAGGTAGTTTTTGTAACATTACGAACAGGCAGATCTGACAGTAATCGTTTGCGATAAGTATTTTCTCCATATAGCACATATTCGTCCGGTGCAATACCAATTCTATCGCCTTCAAATGTATTGGCTCCCAGAATTGTCATATACACATTATCCGGGATAATTTTGCTGTCATCAAGATCACGGCTATTGATATACATGCGCTGAGCATTCTGTTCGGTGCTGTGAATACCCTTTATCGTATTACCGGTAATTGTCGGATAATTTTCAATGGAATATGGATCCCAACCGGAATTTGTTTGTCCTGTAAAAGAAATGCTGGCATCAATAATATTGCCCGTTATGCTAGCCTGATCGCCACCTGTGCCGTTACCTGCTCCGGCGGCAACTACAATACCTCCATCCAAAGTGTTGTTGGTAATGGTGTATTTACCTACAGCTTGTCCGGCAATATAGATGGATGTCATTCCGGGGACAACATCTTTTATCTTGCAGTTGGTTACCGTAGCATTATTAGCTCCGGTAATTTCAACAGCTTTTTTATAGGTGGTCGGGTAGTCCGTAATGGCATGTATTATTAGTCCGTCTAAAGTTACATCATCAGCAACTATATGTATGGTTTCCTGTTGGTTTTGTTCCATCGAACCACCATAATTTGCCTTTAATACCGGTTTGTTATCCGGGTCTTCAGCTTCAATGGTTACGGATTTATTTACTAACAAATAGTGTTTGAATCCTCCGTTTTGGTAATAAGTTACATCATATTCTCCGGGAGCTACCTTGATAACATCACCATTTTGCGATGCATCAACACCGGCCTGAATTGTTAAATGAGCCGATACTAGCACGCCACTTCTCCAAACCGTTACCGGACCGCCTAAACATTCCGGATTATCAAGATCGGCTGTTATTAGATAAGGTATGAATACAACATCACCATAAACCATAGTTTCAATTAAGCTCTGGTCGGTTGTGCCATACCAGTTGCAGGTGGCTATAACAGTTTCGGTTTGATAATGACCGGCATCACTATCTGCATATATAGCATAAACAGGATTTGATGTAGTAGCGGGGGCGACTGCTGATAGATCATTATTCTCGACTGTTATATTTTTGCATGGTACCGGGTTTCCTCCATCTAAATATCCCCAAAAAATAATGCCTGCACAAAGGTGAGCCGGATTAGTTGTAGCACAACCAACAATCTTGTTTTTTGTTACTGTACCATTCTCTACACCTTTAAAAGCTATACCGTAGCGTGCATTTGTAACAGTGTTGCTTTGAATTGTGGGGTTTTTAGCTTTCCAAACATAAATAGCATGTTTATTATGGCCGGTAACAGTATAAGAAATAGTATTCCCTATAATTGAATTATTGTCACATTCAGCTCCAACCCACACTCCTTCGGCTGTTGGATCGGTAATGGTGTTATCTAAAATATTGTTAGTTTTAGAACCTTTATTGATGGTTCCATTATCTGTTAAAGCCTCGTCATTTTCAATACTGATCCCATGATCGCCAATATCATTCAACACATTTCCTTCAATAGTATTACTGCTTGATGAAACTAATACTATACCGTCCACAGCAATGTTTTCAATCTCGTTACCCTCAATGGTGTTATTATCACTGCCGAAAATACCTATACCGTTTTGTGTTCCGTCAATCAAATTATTGATTACTTGTACACCTTCAACGCTAGTGATAATGGATCCAGTTGAAGCATCCATGGCACCTAACTTCACAGCTGCATCAATCGGGGTGCTTCCTGAGTTTATAATCTTGAATCCATCAAGTACAACACCATCTGCTGTAATGGTTACTACAACACCGCTTCCACCTCCATCAATAATTGATGCGTGGTTTGCAGCTCCATTGATGGTAACAGATTTATTGATTAATACATTCTCAGTATATGTCCCTGCGCAAGCTTCAATCACATCATTTTCTGTAGCTGCATTAATAGCACTCTGAATAGTCTTGTACGTAATATGATCCGTAATATTTTCAACCGGATGATATTCAATTACCAAATCATTATCCGTTACATTAGTTCCGTTATCATCCGTTACGGTGACACTATATGTACCGGCATCCAATCCGGTAATGGTATAGCTTGTTCCGCTCACCACACTACTTCCTGTAGCATCTCCGTCCCACGAAACTGTATAATCAGCTGTGCCGCCAGTCCAGGATAATTCTATGGATCCTTTCGTCGCACATACTTCCGGATTCAACACAGGTGTTGCCAAATCAATCGGAATGCCATCACATGCATCAGGCACAGGCTGGAAGCCAGGTGTATCAGGATCGTGATCTGTACCATCTATTAACCATGGAGTATAATTACTGCTATTAGTAACCGCCGCTTGTACTGTAGCAAGATCTGATCCGCCCCACCAATTACAGGTAAGATCTTCAATTATAGTGCCAGTGCTGGCATTATATGCGCCAAAATCATTATCAGTTATATTATTGTCATTGATTATTGCATTGATTGTATCGCCATCTTCAGCAAGCAAATAAACCCCAATATAATTATTCTTGACAAAATTATTCGTAAAGGTTAAATCAATGTTGGAAAAACCAAAGCCTGGTAAAGTTGTATTGGCCATAAATCCAATTGACTCTTTATGATCTCCATCAATAATATTTTCTGAAATTATTGGTTTAGCGGATGGTCTCATTCCGTATACAGTAATTCCATATTTATTGCCAGTTAGAGTATTCTCCTTTATTACAACATCTTTGTATGCATAAAATGCAAAGATACCATATTGCCCATCTGTGACTGTATTGTTTTGGATGATATCCGCTTCATCTGAGTTGTTATCAGAATGTATACCCATATTGCAATTTTCAATTGTGTTATTTTCTATAACAGAACCTTTAGAGTGATTTGTTGATATACCATCTAAAGAGTTCCTTACAATATTATTACCGAAGTATACTTCACCGCCGTAAGTAAACATAGCGATTGAAGAAGCTTCTCCTGCAACATTTTCAACTGTATTGTTTGTAAATGTACCAGTTGCGCCATTCTGGACACCACGCAGGTAGATATTCTTAATGGTAACATGATCTACTGTTAAATTTTCAAAGGTGCCAGTGATATGGTCCGTAATAATACCAATGCGCGCGTCAACATCAACGCCGTTTGACAATTTTCCGCTTGTAAGGTTGGGATTATCGCCATCCACAGTCAGGTGCTTGATAGATACATCATCTGCCTGTACCAAGAAAACAATACTGGCTCCTATGCAAATTGAGCCACCTGAACAAACCGGACCACTTACAGCCGGTATAACAATAGTCGTACTCTCATCTTCACCAATGATAGTTACTGATTTGTTTACAATAACATTTTCAACATAAGTTCCAGCACCTACTGAAATCATATGCCCATTCTCCGTATAAACATCATCAATAGCAGCCTGTATAGAACAGAACATTTTTCCATTAGAAGTATTGGTGACTAATCCACCTGACGATAAGCCAATTTCACGAGTATCCGTACCGTTTCCTGAGAAGGTGTTGCCGCTGACTTCCACCCCGCATGTATATGGAGTGTTACCACGTCCAAAATAATCATCAACATAATTATCCTGGTCAGCATCACCCGGATATGAAGTCGGATCATAACCAGCCTGTACCTGTACTCCTACATCATTATTGTTCAATGTATTGCCGGTCACCGTATGGTTCATTCCCTCCACGACAATACCAAAACCATCGCTATCCGTCGTTTGACGGAAGTCCTTAACAGTATTGCCTTTAACTACAACACCTTGAGGAATATCTATATTATCTGTATAAGACAACACACCACGTCTGTACACAGCTATACCAGCGAGATCGCGAACATCGGTCAATAGTCCTACATGATTAACCTCATTGTTTCTTACGATAATAGCACCATCTTCCGTATCATTGTCGTTTCCGGTTCCATTTGGGTTCTTTATCTCAATACCAAATCTTTGCTGGATATTTATGGTGTTATTTTCGATAATATTAGCCTTATTCTGTCCTGAGCCTGCTGCAAGTCCCATCAAACCAATTCCATTATCCACACCGTTAATGGTGTTTCCGGATACCAGTACGCCCGTTGCATCACCATCAGAAAGCTCGATCCCACAACAGTTATTGTTACTCACAGTATTATTGGTAAAGGTGATGTTTTTCTTCCATCCGTTCCAGATCACGATACCACGTACAATTCCATTCGGATTTATGACTGTATTCTTAAATTTGGAATTATTTACAGTTACATTTTCAACCGGTCCGTTTGCGTAGAAACCGGACATATTATCATAGTCGAGTACATCTACATCTTGTACGTTCAAGCCATCGTTTGACTGATATCCATAAATTCCTGCGGAAGTATTTCCTCCGTTACCTATAAAGTTTTTAACTGTAAAGTTCTTTAAGGTAACATCTTTAACACCGAAATTTACAATAATGGCACTACCCGCTGTGAGATCGGTACCGTCAATTACAGCTTTGTCTCTTGTATTTGATGGGTCACCCTGAATGGTAAGACTCTTATCTACTGTGACATTCTCATTAAAAGTATATTCTGCCAGTTGTACGATATCCCCTGCCTCTGCTGCATCAATACCGTCTTGAATTTTTAAATGTGAAGATTTCCAGTCACCATTGGATGCATACACATTCACCGGACCGTAGCCGTCGCAATTCATGGGGTCGGCTGAGGTGGAATAGGGTAAAAACAAGACACCTCCGACCGATTTATCAGAAATTCCATTTACGATAGTCTCCAAAACATCTGTTCCAAACCAGTTACAAGTAAAATCAACTTGGGTTAACTGTTCGTTCAGTATGGATTTGAAATAAGTAGTTCCATTTGTTAAGAGTGAGTTGTAATTCAGACTTATGTTATACAAATCACGATTACGAACTTCAACGGGAATTCCCTGACTGTTTAAAGTGAAGCTGTTATGATGCACATTCACATCGTGCGTGCCGTCATTTTGTATTCTGATCCCATAATTGGCAGTACCGGCGCTGATTAAATCATTATCTTTAATTTCAATATTTGTTGCTCTTAAATCAGTTCCATAATTGTCGGATGAACGACCAATTTGTAAACCGTTTTCTTTAAAATCGGTGATTACGTTACCTTCAATTAAAACGTCATTAACGGTATATAAGTAAATAGCACCCCAAGTACTTTTACTTCCTTCTATATCATTATTCAGGATTCTATGGCCAGTACCATTTTCATTTAAACAAACATTTATACCATCACCAGTTGGGTTGAGTATATAGTTGTTTTCTATTGTAACATTATTTACTCTTCGTATTTGTGCTGCTTCGTCTCCGGCATTTATGAATATATTGTTTTTAATCTGAACATTTTCTTTTTCATTTTCGATTCCGGCATCGGGCGAGCCTAAAATATCCTGATCTCCGGAGGTGGTATGTTCAAGCCAGAATCCTGCGAACACTACATTTGAGCTTTTGATGGTAACCAATTGTTTGTTTCCTTCACCCAATATTTTTGTCTCAGCTTCATTCAGATTCGATCTGTCAGTGCTGGCCGAAGGTCTTGGGTCCTTGCCTGCTTGAGTACCATACACTTGCAATGCTTTGTCAATGGTTATTATCTCATTATAGGTTCCTTCACAATTAACACGTATTATATTGTTCTCTTCAGCATCATCAATTGCGCCCTGAATGGTGGCATAATAGGTGCCTTTCGTTTCATTGTGAACCGGATGATATTCCATGGTTACCTCATCAACAAAACGGAAACCGGGTCCGGTGATTATAAACTCATAATCGCCCTCTTTTAAGTTACCAATATTAGCCGGAGATTCAAGGTCAGATGCCGTTCCACTTACAGGTCCACTGTAGTTTACGCTGAATTCTATCTCCGCACCGTTAATCAATACAATATCAACAGAACCTCTGGTTGCACCACATATTATGATATGATTAACTATGAGCTCAATGCCTGCTTCATAGTCACAGGGGTACTGATTCGGAACATGCTGGAATCCGGGTGTACCGGGCTGGTTGTCCGTTCCGTCAACCAACCACTTGTTCAGTGTCACATTACCATTTATATGTGGTTCAATGTCGTTATAATCTGCCGAGCCAAACCAATTACAGTCTGCTACTATGGGCTGTCCACCGTAATGGGCAATATGCCGCCCGTTGTTAAGGAACTTATTCTCTACTGCCACTACATTCTCGCCTACAGTACTTGCACCCCAGCCTTCAAGCGTATGGTTGCTGATGGTGTTGCCCTGCATGTGGAAATTGCTCAGTCCGTCCGAACCAATACCTACTCCGACTCCATTATTTGCATCAATAAGGTTGCCGGTGAATATGTGCCCGCTGCCGGGATTCAAATAAATCCCTCTCCAGTTGTTCTGAATTGTTGAATTTATAACTGTTAAGTTATTTGTACCTTGTGTTTCAATACCGTTGTTTTGACTTCCGCTTACATCTTTGATAATGCTGTTCTTCACAGTCACATTATCTGCGGCAACAGTTACACCATTAATAATACTTCCTGAAGAGCTTCCGCCCTGGATGGTAAAACCATCAATTGTAGATGCTGAACTAACATAAAACCCTCCGTTAAGTATTGTTTCAGTACCTCTTGTTCCGGGATCGTTTCCGGCAGCTATGCCTGCATTGGCTCCTTTGATAGTCAAAGCTTTACCAACCGGAACAGTAACAGCCTCAGTATAAGTGCCTGCCGGTGCTAATATTTCATCACCATCGTTAGCATAATCTACTGCTTCCTGAATAGTCACGTGGTAAGTATTACGCGTTACATTCTGTACATTGCCATTATTCACTGTTACCGTAACAGTAAACGGATCACCTTCGCAGCCCTCTTCTGAAGTGGGCGTAACTGTATAAGTCACATTTTCAGGCGTTCCCGTCACATTAAACAGGACATCTGTAATTATACTACCTGACTGTGGAGATGTACTTTGGCCGGTGACATTCGGATTGGAGGCTGCCTCCCAGACAAATGTCGTATTTAGCACATCAGAAAGGTTAGTGATTGCTGTCGTCAAGTCAAAGTTAACAGCATCATTTGATGTGATTGTTTTGTTCTGATTCGTTGAAAGAGGAAGAGGATCAACTTGCAAGTTATATTCATAAGAAACTTTACAACCGGCAGTTGTTTCAAATTCAATCGTATAAGTTCCTGCTGTTGCAGATGAAGCAGTAAATGTATGAGGCAACGAATTATCTCCGAGTGTCCCTGATTTTACAGAAGAGCCGTCTAAATATATGTTATACTTATCAATCGGTTTACCACCATTCACTCCTATTACCACTACAGCGCCATCACAGACTGATTTACCATCTCCGTCATTTACCGGTGCTCCATCAACAGTTACTATAGCGACAGAAACTGGGATGCCATTTAGTAATTCCACGTATGCGTCATCTTTTACATTTGGGTCTGGATCAAAAACCGTATTAACACCGGGAACTTCATAAAACGGGGCTTCGTAGTTAGTTAAGTCTCCCGCCATAGGATCACTCTGTTTATAATTCCAAAAATACCAATATGTCCAATTGTTTGGTTCACCATCAGCCATATGCTGCATTCTGACTACTTCACAGAATTCCTCTTCAGTTTCAAAGCAGAATGTAGCTATAAGGTATTCTTGCCCAGCGTACCAGTACTGGTAATAATCACTTTTATTGACTATATTAAAATCCATTTGGTATCTCCCATCATTAATATATGGAAGAGGACTATTTACATCAATTTCAACTCCCGGAATTAGATAGAGATTGGTAATTGTTGGATTAGCCTTAGGTGACTGATCAGTGATACTTAAGGAAATTATCATTCCCATTATTGACTCCGATTCAACATCTTTATCAGGCTTGGCATAGATATCCACGCAATGTGGATGAACCGGATTTGGCTTAATAGTCGCCTGAACTTTCGGTTTAATAACTTGAGTAAAACCAAACGAATACAATCCAATGACCAGGATTAACGTGAAGATGAATTTAATTTTTTTCATAGTGGTAAGATTTAGATGTAGATAAATATTTTACTATTTTAATATTGTCTTCTGATAATTTTAGATTTATTATTACCCAATACAATTGATAATAGATAAAAATGGTCGTTATTAGGCCCATTATACTTCACGATGCAATTCATTTCAATATCTCCAAAAGAGTAGGCATCCTTTAATACTGCAGATTTACTATTCCCTAAAATTTCTGATAATAATACTAAATTATCATTTTCTGGTCCATTATTTCTTATTCTACTATCTCCGTTAACATTTCCTGCATACATCGCCATCACATCCTGCTCAATTTCATGCTGAGCTTCTTCAGTATCATAATATTTAGGAGTAATGTTCTGATTCGTAAAATCAAGAGTTAGTATTCCGGATAAATCTCTGGCCGTAGCTGTCAAAGTTAATCCCCATAAATTGTCGCTTCCGCCAAATATTTGATGAGGAATATCCGGATTAAGAATAGCTTTAGTTGGGAATCTTTCGATTCCGGCTTTTTCGTTTCCCTCCAAATTTCCGCCCACAAGCAATTTAACGTCAGCAATCTTTACACCAATGTGAACGTATGAGTGTGCCATTGCAGAAATGCAAAATGCCGGCATTAAAAAGAAAATTAGACCAAATGTAAAGAAACGAGTAAATATTATCATGAGTTATAGCTTTCGTGACTTATTGTTTTAACGACATTATATAGTATCAATAGGTTTATTAGCTTTATTCAGTAATTGTACTTTTTAATATATTATTGATTAAATACTTTAGTTGCTTGTTAGAATGTTTTACAAAAACGGAAATATAAAAATAATAAGTTGTCACTTCTTCAATTTAAAATGTTAATAAAGCGGTTGACCTTATATATTAAAAACACCATCTTATTCTTGCATTTTCTCAGATTTCAATAGTAGTTATGGTAGCCATTACTATAATTTTAGATTAAGGTACAAGTAATGATTACCAACCATTACCGTGATTTTAATATTTTATTATAAATATGTTTTAAACGCATTAAATATTTAAAATTAAATCATAAACTATAATACTCCAATATGTTCAAATGAAATAATATATATATTTAGAGTCATTTATTATACGCCTAATAAGTATCACTAAAAATGGTCAACAAAATTAAGCTACAAAGTAGCTGAATGCAAGTGTTTTTATGAAATAGATTGAAATTTATACTTAGACTAATTATAAATAGAGTATACAAGCTTGATTTTCATCTATTTATAATTGAGTAAGAATGTTAAAATAAGTTAATTATTTTAAAATATATTAATATCAATATCATTTCAACCTTCTTTTTAATATAATTAGGATTTAAAATATATTTATCTTATATCTATATAACATAATATGTCAATTTGAAATACATATTTAATTTTAAATAATTATCATACATATATATATATACACATTTACAATAGCTCACCTATAAAGGATCTCAACATTTTACGATGAATTAATATTTCAACGATTTCTATTGATTCAACATAAGAAATCACGTAAATTAGACCAATCAAAGATCTATTAATACCATATTCTTTTGACATTAATCATTTAAAAGGCTATTTTTATAAAACAAATCCGGATTTGCTAAGCATCCATTTATTGATACATTAAAGTCTTAAGTTTTATAATCAACTAATTCCAGACTCCTTTGCAACTTTGAAGTTTATGATTTGAAACATTAACAAACAGCACCATACTATTTGGTCTACAGTAAACACATCCGCGAATTGCTTATTGATTATATTTGATTTTACAGATCAGACGGTGGTAATAACTATAATCACAGGCATTAGCTGCATATTTAAATATAAACAGGCTTTAATCATTAAATTAAATCAATTACTTCATCTAACAATTTTAGCTGATTTAAAATGCAAAATGATTTTACCATGTTTTTTTCATTGTAGCATAATACTCATTATATTCTCATAGCCTGGCATTTTAAACTATTTTGAATAAAGCCAATTTATTGATTTAACCTCTTTTTAAGCACCGACTTTAGTCGGTAGCAATTCATGATTATATCATTATGAATTGGAATCAACTTTTTAAAGGGAGTTTCTAAAGCCTCAGCACCCGGGGTTTATAATCCCGTAGGGACGCAGACCCTTACGGGATGATATGTTTATAGAAGAAAATCGTAAAAATTCAATCTCTAAGCCCCGTAGGGGCAACACATTAATAAAAAAAATCAATAAACATTATGGCAAAACAACAAAAAGAGATTTCGTATCGCTCCTCTGGAGCTATTTATAAATACAAATCGTATAATATGTTCTATTAATCTATCGACCCTCTGGGTCTTATAGATGACAGCTCCTGCGGTGCAAAAAAATAATAAAAAGAGAATGCAACATTTAAAGCCCTAATAAGGGCGGAAGGTTAGTAAAAAAGATGAATTATTGAACAAAAAGCCCCAGCGGGGCAAAATATTAATAGAATAATAAATACAATTACATAACCAAGCCCCGTAGGGGCGGAATAATTGAAAAGGCACTTCAAAAGCCTAAGCGCCCGGATTAACAGCCCCGTAGGGGCTATATATTGGTAGAAAATCGTAAAATTCAATATCTAAGCCCCATAGGGGCGACATGTTTGTAGGAAATAGAACAAACACCATAACCAAGCCCCGTAGGGGCGAAAAATTAATAAAAATGAAAAATACATAATTTCAATAGCCCTGTAAGGGCGACAGGTTAATAAAAAAAAGCAAAAAATTAAAAACCAAGCCCCCGAAGGGGCTATATATTGGTAGAAAATCGCAAAAATTCAATCTCTAAGCCCCGTAGGGGCGACATGTTTGTAGAAAATAGAACAAATTCCATCCCCAAGCCCCGTAGGGACGACACATTAATCAAAAAAATCAACAAACATTATGGCAAAACAACAAAAAGAGATTTCGTATCGCTCCTCTGGAGCTATTTGTAAATACAAATCGTATAATATGTTCTATTAACATATCGACCCTCTGGGTCTTATAGATGACAGCTCCTGCGGTGCAAAAAAAATAATAATACCGATTGGAAAAATATAATAGACCAATTTTCGCTCTGCTCGATTGTTCTATACATTTAAACCATCGGCATTTACGTTTGTAGATTTACAAAACAGTTTGGACTATTTTGTAAATACAAATCGTATAAAAAGAGAATGCAACATTTAAAGCCCTAATAAGGGCGTAAGGTTAATAAAAAAGATGAATTACTGAACAAAAAGCCCCAGCGGGGCAAAATATTAATAGAATAATAAATACAATTACATAACCAAGCTCCGTAGGAGCGAAAAATTAATAAAAACGAAAAATACATAATTCCAATAGCCCTGTAAGGGCGAAAGGTTAATAAAAAAAAGCAAAAAATTAAAAACCAAGCCCCCGTAGGGGCGGAATAATTCAAAAGGCGCTTCAAGAGCCTCAGAACCCGGGTTAACAGCCCCGTAGGGGCTATATATTGGTAGAAAATCGCAAAAATTCAATCTCTAAGCCCCGTAGGGGCGACATGTTTGTAGAAAATAGAACAAATTGCATCCCCAAGCCCCCGAAGGGGCGAAATAATTCAAAAGGCGCTTCAAGAGCCTCAGCACCAGGGGTATAAATTATGTAGGTTACTCAATCCCGTAGGGACTTACGGGATGATATTTTTGTAAAAAACGGCTATCGCTCTACCGATTCCAAACCCCGAAGGGGTAGTCTATAAATCATTTCTGTCTCTCTTTCAGGACTTTCTGTAATGCAAACAATTCATCCCTTAATCTGGCAGCTTCCACAAAGTCAAGTTCCTTAACAGCTTTCTCCATGTTTTTACGAGTACGGTTCACAGCTTTATTTATATCCTCAATACGCATATACTGAACCACCGGGTCAGCAGCAATAATAATCTCATCCTTTCCGGTATAATATTTTTTTCCGCTTTTATCAGTTAAGCCGCCATCAGTAGTTTCCCCCATTATTGAAGCAATATTTTTAACAATCTGTGCCGGAGTAATATTATTGGCAGCATTGTATGCAAGCTGTTTTTCACGCTTTCTGTTTGTTTCATCAATGGTCCGCTGCATTGAGTCAGTGATCTTATCGGCATACATGATCACAAGGCTGTTAAGATTACGTGCAGCCCTGCCCGCTGTTTGAGTAAGTGAGCGTTCGGATCGTAAAAAACCTTCTTTATCAGCATCCAAAATAGCTACCAGTGATACTTCGGGCAGGTCAAGCCCTTCGCGCAGAAGGTTCACACCCACAAGTACATCTATATCGCCGGTTCTCAACTTATGAAGAATTTCAACACGTTCAAGGGTTTCAACATCGCTGTGTATATACATACATTTAACGCCCAGACGGATGAAATATTTAGTAAGCTCCTCAGCCATGCGTTTGGTAAGTGTTGTTACAAGTGTTCTTTCATTCTTTTCAATCCGAATCCTGATTTCTTCCAGAAGATCATCAATCTGGTTCAGGCTTGGTTTAACTTCAATTTCAGGATCAAGAAGTCCGGTTGGTCTAATTAGTTGTTCAACCATTACTCCCAATGTTTTTTGAAGTTCAAAATCGGCAGGTGTAGCGCTCACATAAATAGTTTGTCCTGTAATATTTTCAAATTCATCAAAAGTGAGGGGGCGGTTATCAAGGGCGGCGGGAAGTCTGAAGCCGTAATCCACAAGTACCTGTTTACGTGAACGGTCGCCACCATACATTGCTCTTATCTGAGGAATAGTAACATGACTTTCGTCAATAACTGTAAGAAAATCATCAGGAAAATAGTCTAACAGGCAGAAAGGTCTTGCACCAGGAGGTCTGCCATCAAAATATCTGGAATAATTCTCAATTCCCGGACAGTAACCTAACTCACGCATCATTTCAAGATCATAACTTACTCTGTCTTCAAGTCGTTTAGCCTCCTGTGATTTGCCTTCCTGAAAGAAATAATCAGCCTGTTTACGCAGATCTTTTTGAATATTCACAAAAGCTTCCTTCATTTTTTCCTGCGAAGTCACAAAAATATTTGCAGGATAAAGCTTCATAATATCAGGCTGGTCAAGTTTATGCCCATGAACGGGGTCAAAAGTTTCAATACTTTCCACTTCATCGCCCCATAAAATTATTCGGTATGCATGATCGGCGTATGCCGGAAAAATATCTAGAGTGTCGCCGGTAACGCGGAATGTACCTCTTTGAAAATCAGCACCCGATCTTGAATACAGGCTATTTACAAGCCTGAACAGCAAAACATCACGACTTATTATATCTCCGGTGCTAAGCTCTATAGTGTTAGTATAAAAATCATCCGGATTGCCTATACCATAAATACATGATACTGAAGCAACCACAATAACATCCCGGCGACCGCTTAAAAGCGCTGAGGTAGTTCTGAGCCTTAATTTTTCTATTTCATCATTTATTGAAAGATCCTTTTCAATATAAGTATTAGTCGAGGGGATATAAGCCTCGGGCTGGTAGTAATCATAATACGATACGAAATATTCAACTGCGTTTTCAGGAAAAAACTGTTTAAACTCTCCATAAAGCTGTGCTGCAAGGGTTTTATTATGGCTGAGAACCAGAGTCGGGCGTTTAACCTGCTCAATAACATTAGCAATAGTGAATGTTTTCCCTGAACCCGTTACTCCAAGTAATACCTGAGCAGGATCACCACGCTGCAAGCCTTCCACAAGCTGGCGTATAGCTTCCGGCTGATCGCCGGTAGGAGTAAATTCCGAAGTCAGTTTCATAAACAGAGTTTCCTTAAATTCAGATTTTATTACAGATAACTATATACCAACGAATTAAGCAAATATCATCATAAATATTTGTAGGCATAAAAATAATTATAATTTCAATTGCCTATTCTCATAACGCAGACGCTGTAGTTTTTGTTGGTATTTATTCATTTGCTTAATATAATTTTGCTGAAACTAAAAATTTCAATGAAAGTTATTACTTCTGATGGCTCGCACACATTATTCGTTCCAGCGCTAAACGAGCATTATCATTCAGTGAATGGTGCAATTAATGAGTCTCTTCATGTTTTTATCAATGCCGGTTTAAAATTTTTAAAGCCTACAAATTTAAATATCCTTGAAATAGGGTTCGGAACCGGGCTTAATGCATTGCTTTCTTTTGTTGAAGCCGGTTTTTCAGGTAAGAATATTTTTTATCAGTGTTATGAACCATTTCCATTGAGCAAGGATATATACGAAACCCTTAATTATCCTGAATTGATACAACACCCACAAGCATTAGAAGTATTTATTAAATTACATGAAAGTGAATGGGATGCGGTTATAGAAATAAACGACAATTTTCATTTTCAGAAGCTTAATAACAAGATAGAGTCTGCCATTTTGCCTGATAACAATTTTCATCTGGCCTATTTTGATGCGTTTGCACCAAAAATCCAGCCTGAGCTGTGGACTGAGCCAATATTCAGCAAGATATACAAAGCTATGAGGGCTGGAGGAGTATTGGTCACTTATTCGGCTATGGGAATGGTGCGCCGCAACATGATAAATGCCGGATTTACTGTAGAACGTCTGTCCGGGGCTTCGGGGAAAAGGGAAATGTTACGTGCTCTAAAATAATTGTCTTACTTAATCAAAAATCCGCGGTAGTTCATCACGGGCGACTGATTTACCTTAACATCGGTTACGGTAGCCCAGGGTGGTCCTTTATGACACCAGTTTACATATTGGTTCAGATTTATTTCTTCGCCTTCGGCTTCAATAAACACACTGCCATCTATCATATTTTTCACATAACCCGTTATTTCAAGTTCGTGCGCTTTTTTCTGTGCATAAAACCTGAATCCGACATTTTGCACTCTCCCTTCAATTTTTATATCATAATGAAAAATCATGGTGTTAAAATTTGTTGGTCTGTTTAGTAGTTATAATGGGGTCTAATAAAAATGGCTTGCTAATCTTCGTTTTATAGCCTTTTCAACTTCTCTGAGCAGGTGCAAAGGTGTAAACACCCTCCACGAAATATGGTTCAGAGGTCCGTCCATAGCAATATACTGATCAATATATATAGTACGAAACTCATCAAGCACATGATTACGGATATTCAGAATGGCAATCCAGCCATTTTCAATATCTTCAAACCATTCCTGATAATAGTCATTTTCTGAGGCATGAAAATTCAGCACATTCTCACCAATAAGAATAAACTTTTTTATTCCCTGGTCTATCATCTGATCAACTATATTCCTTTTCAGGTACATGATATCGTTATACAGACAATCATTCCATTCTCCCAACAGTTCAATTACACAAAATCTTTGTTCATAGCAGGAATAAAGGATTTTTATATATAAAGTCTCAGAACCTATTCCGTCCCACTGAGGGTGTATATAATAATTATAAATAGTGTTGGAACAGAGGTATGGATGATATTTTCTGCCATAAAAAGGCGATCGTCTGTCAGCAGCAGCCACGTATAAATTCGTCCAAAGGTTATATGGTTCTAGATTCTGCATGCCTGCAAAATTAAGAAATCTTTATAAAGAGAGTTAAATGCCAGACTTAGCGTAAATCTATTATTTCAATGCCGGGATATTGTTTAGGATCGAACGTAAATTCAGAATCTGCAATACTTTGGCTGGTAATGAACTTCCTGATCAGGTAAACAAACTCACTGCCATTGGCATCAAACATTGACAGCGACTGCAACTGCATTTTACTTTTATCAATCTTTACATGAACCTTGTTATATGCCGAAGCTTCTTTTGGCAAAAGCTCTATCAGTGCTAAATTATCCTTTTCGCTAATCAACCGTGCTTTAAACTTGTTTTGCCATGATTGCATGAAAGTTCTCGGATTGAACCCTTCTTCGTTATCGTTAGCATCGTTTATCTGCACTTCATTGACTGACTCAAGAAAAGTCCACATGGTTTTTCCATTGCTTATTACCTGCTGTTCAGCAACATTTAGTTTGTATTTTATACCTTTTGAAAACAGCACACCATCCATGCTTTCATTTATTCCCTGCAACTTGTTAATCATCTTATACTCGAAGTCAATTTTAATATTTTCATACGATTGTATTTTTGCCGCTACCTCGTTTAGCAGTGCTGTAGCTTTTTTATCCTGCGAAAAAGCTGTTGAGGTCATGATTATCAATGAGATTAAAAATATTCTTTTCATTTTTTCCTGTTATTTACTGTAAAGGTCTTTCAAATATTGTTCCAAAGCTATTTCATTTGCAATTTTCACTTCTCTTGCCTTGCTTCCTTCAAATGGACCGACAATACCAGCTTGTTCAAGTTGGTCAATAATACGTCCAGCACGATTATAACCTAACTTCAACCGGCGCTGTATCAGCGATGTAGAACCTTGCTGTTGTGCAACAATAAGACGTGCGGCATCTTCAAATAATTCATCACGTTCGTTTGCATCAAAAACCTCAACGGCATCTTTTTCTTCATCAAAATATTCCGGAAGGTAATAAGCATCAGGATATCCTCTTTGCGAGCCGATATAATCTGTGATCCTCTCAATTTCATGGGTGTCAATAAAAGCACATTGCAGACGAAGCATATCACTGCCGGTTGAAAGCAGCATATCGCCACGTCCTATAAGTTGTTCGGCTCCTGAAGCATCAAGAATGGTGCGGGAGTCAATTTTTGAGATCACTCTGAAGGCAAAGCGTGCAGGGAAATTTGCTTTGATGCTCCCTGTGATTATATTAACCGATGGTCTCTGTGTTGCAATAATCAGGTGAATTCCAATGGCTCTTGCAAGTTGTGCAAGCCTGGTCAGCGGGATTTCAATTTCTCTGCCGGCAGTCATTATCAAATCAGCAAACTCATCAATTACAACAATAATATAAGGCAGAAAACGATGGGCTTCCTGCGGGTTTAGCTTACGTGAAATGAATTTATTGTTATATTCCTTAATATTTCTAACCTGTGCGTCTTTGAGCAAATCATAACGCAAATCCATTTCGATGTTCAAAGAGTTAAGGGTTCTGACTACTTTTCGGGTATCGGTTATTATTGCTTCTTCTGAATCAGGTAATTTAGCAAGAAAATGACGTTCAATTTTTGAAAACAGGGTCAGCTCAACCTTTTTAGGGTCAATCATCACAAATTTGACCTGCGAAGGGTGCTTCTTATACAAAAGCGAAGCCACCACAGCATTAAGCCCAACAGATTTACCCTGACCGGTAGCTCCGGCCATAAGAATATGTGGCATACGTGTAAGATCGGCAATATAAGCTTCGTTGGCTATGGTCTTCCCCATACCGAAGGGCAGCTCATATTTAGAGCTGGTAAATTTTTCAGAAGCCAGAATTGACTTCATTGATACTATTTCAGGGTTCTGATTTGGAACCTCAATACCAATGGTTCCTTTACCGGGAATAGGTGCAATAATTCGTATCCCCATTGCCGCAAGGCTTAATGCAATGTCATCTTCCAGATTCTTGATACGTGAGATACGTATGCCGGGTGCAGGGATTATTTCATAAAGCGTTACGGCAGGTCCAATGGTAGCCTTGATCTTTTCAATTTGTATGGAATAATTACCGAGAGTTTGAACAATTTTATTTTTATTGGCTTCCAGTTCTTCCTTTTGCACTCTACTTCCGATTTCACCATAATCATCAAGTAAATCTAACAACGGAAGTTTATAGTCTGATAATTCCAGAGTTGGATCAAATGGAGAATCAATGGTAAAATGTGGCTTTTGTTCCTCCTCGTTATCTTTAATAGGCGTACCAGACTCACCGGTAACTTCTACCGTAAATTCCACTTCTTTATCCTTAGACACAGGTTTTATAGTATTTACCGTTTCAGTCACTTTTTCAGAATTCTCTTTCTCTTGTTTTTTCCATGATGTATCATCAGTTTCAGTTACGGTAAATTCTACTGTATTATATTTGTCTTCCAAATAAACTTTTTTATGTTGTTTTTCATCGGTATCTTCAATTTCTGTTTTTTCTCTTTTATCCGGTTTTACTTTCTTTTTACTAGCGAAAGTCCGCGATTTTATATTTATCGCAAAAACCAAAACAACCAGGATCACAAACAACAAAAGTAATCCAGTACCTACCGTTCCCATTAAACCTTCAAGCCATTCGTAACTGTATTTACCGAATACTCCACCTAAAATTGAAAGTTTGGGTTGTCGGAAAATAAAACTAGCGGTCGTACTTAACCATGCAATCAGAACTATTGAAAAACGTATGGTTCGCCAAAAAGGCATCCATGAAATTTTAAAAGTAAGATATACGCCGGCAACAAAAAGCAGGAAAACGAATATATATGAAGCTATGCCAAATCCAAACTTTACTATTTGCCATGCAAGAAGAGCGCCAAGTCGCCCGCCCCAGTTGTTCACCTGGATTGAATCGTCAATCATGATCCTGCGAAAGCTTTCGTTTGCAGCCAGATCGTCAGAACCTACGCCACCGGTAAAATAATTTATAAGGTATGAAGTAAATGCAATTGCCAGATACACAGAAAATAACACAAGAAAAACTCCTGCTGCGCGATGATATTTTTCGTTTTTAAGAAAGCCAAACGCCTGAACTTTTTTTGCAGGTTTGCTTTTAGGAGTCTTCTTAGTCTTTTTGGTTTTACTACTGCTTTTTACAGGAGCAGTTTCTTTTAATACATTGGTTCTTAATTTGTTTTTTTTAATATCCATAATCAGGCACAAATATAATCATGACAAAAGTACGAAATGAGAAGGGTTTTATTGTGATAATCACATAAATAAAAACGTTTGTAAATAAACCTTCCACAAAATATATAAACGGCGGGAAAGCAATTATAAAGCAAACATATTAACAAAAAACTGAATCACTTTATATTCTGACAGAACGTTTTCTTGCCATTTCCCAGCCAATAATAGCAGTTTTTCTTGTTGATCCCCACATATATCCTCCCACTGTGCCGGAATTCTGAATAACCCTGTGACAAGGTATCAAATAAGCCACCGGATTACTTCCAATTGCTGTTCCAACGGCACGGGAAGCTTTTGGATTATCAATCTGTCTGGCTATTCTTCCATAAGTGGTTAATTCTCCACAAGGTATTTGTAATAAACTTTTCCAAACCCTCAATTGAAACTCCGTACCTTTAAGGTGAAGTTTTATACTACTATTAATGCTCTGTTCATTTTGAAATACTGATAAAGCATTTTCTTGTAAAATATCACTTTGATGATTTAGTACAGCGTTCGGGAATTTTGTTTTCAGATTTAGAAAAGCCCTGCTTTCATCATCAATAAATGCCATATAACAAATCCCACGATAAGTGGAAGCTATGATAAGCATACCGAAAGGACTTTGAGCAACACTATAATTGATATTAAAATCCTTATTAGAAAATTCTTCATCAGTAAAAATCCCGATATCAAAAATCAAGTCATTTGACGTATTAGTCCCATGTAACTTCTTATCATATAACGTATTAAATAAAGTTGCTTCATTTTTAAGGATGGCTGTTGTATTTCCAGAACTTATGTAATAAAAGAACTCCTCGTAGCTTGTTCCCGCCCACTTTTCAAATAATTGCTGTATATTCAAAGGGTTAGATCTTAAAAAGGAAGCAAGTTCTCCGATACCGGGTAAACCTTTGAAATCAGCTTTAACATAATCTATTATTGCGGCAATATCATGATATTCTGAATGTGTCAAAGGTTCCATAATTAACAGTAAAATTCTGATTAAGCAATCCCGATCCGTGTTCTTGAATAATAAAAATAAAAAAATAAGGTTTCAGGTAATCCCTAAAATCCTGGAAGAGTCAGATGCAATTATGAATTGGATTTAGCTTTTCTTCTTTTTCTCTCCATTTTTATCAATTTCAGCTCTCTGCCAGTTTGCCCTGCAATGGAAGTATTTTCCTCGGCTCTTCTTACAAGATAAGGCAAAACCGATTTTACAGGACCATAAGGCATGTATTTAACCACATTATAACCGCCATGAGCCATGTTGAAACTTATATGATCGCTCATTCCATAAAGCTGCGAAGTCCATATTCGTGGGTCATCTTTGGCAACTTTGTGTTTATCCATCAGTTTCATCAGATGATGGCAACTTTCTTCGTTATGAGTACCGTTGAAAATACTGATTTTATCCAAATGTTCCACTGAGAAAGTCAAAGCATCATTATAAGCTTTATCAGTAGAGCGCTTATCAGGATGGATTGGTGAAGGGTAGCCCATTTTTGCAGCATGCCGTCTTTCACGTTCCATATAGGCACCACGAACAAATTTTGCACCTAAAAAGAAATTCTTTTCCACAGCTCTTGCATGATCTTTCTTCAGAACATCAAGCCTGTCAGTACGATACATTTGATATGTATTAAAAACAATGGTTTTTTCATGATTATATTTTTCCATCATCTGCATTGTTACTTCATCAATAATGGGCTGAAAATGGACATCTTCAGCATCAATCATTATGGGTACACTAAGCTTATAAGCATGTTCACAAAGAATTCCAATCCTTCTCCGGAAATTATCAATTGAGATTTGTTCCATTGCGTTCATAGCCAGCCCCGAACTTGCTTTCTCAAGAACGTACCCGGGAGCAAAAGCGGTAGGTTTAAAAACCGCAATGGGAACATTAGGGTCTGAAGCAGCAAGATCAACTGTACGCAGAGTTTCCTGCAAAACTCCTTCCATATACGAATCGCTTTCACCACCTTCGACCGAGTAATCAAGTATGGCTTTAACATTATATTTTTCAAGTTGCCTGACAATAGGAACACACTCTTCAATAGTTTCTCCTCCAACAAATTGCTTGTAAAGAGTTGGTTTTGCAAACCAGTTAATTGGAATATGAAGCTTAATGGCAATAGAAGCAAAAAAATTACCTATTGTTACTATTATCGGACTGGCAATGGTAGAGAACAACAAGGATGCACGCAAAAGATCATTGTTGCTTTTACCTGAGAACGCAATTTGAGTATTGTTAAAGTCAATCATTTGTATAGTTTTATTTTTATAAAATAATCTGCAAAATTATCTATATTTTTGCAATTTTAAGCACGTAATATCATGATATATCATCACGAGACTATTTTTACAGGAAAAGAAGCCGAAAAAGCATTGAATAATTATCTTTTAAAGTCGGCAAGCCGTCATTCCAGTACGTTTATCCTCACCGATCAAAATACTCACAAACATTGCCTGTCAATACTAAGCAGCAAATTCAGGCTACCGGAACATTCTATAATACTGGAGATTGAATCCGGAGAAGTAAACAAAAACCTGAGTACTTGTATCCGCCTCTGGAAAGAGCTTGCTGCTCATGGTGCAGATCGTCATTCTTTACTGATGTGTCTAGGAGGAGGTATGTTGTGCGATATAGGCGGATTTGTGGCTTCAGCATATCAGCGTGGCATTGATTGTGTTTATATTCCAACCACGCTCCTATCTCAGGTGGATGCTTCAATAGGCGGCAAAACGGGCGTGAACCTTGACAAACTCAAAAATTACGTTGGATTCTACTCACCCCCTAAGTCTGTATTCATAATTTCAGATTTTCTGAAAACCCTCCCCGATAATGAAATGTTGTCAGGCTATGCTGAAGTTGTAAAACATGCCTTGTTAAGTGACGATAAATATTTTCACAATCTCACCAAACAATTCCCGAACTATGAAGCTGTCCGTTTTAATGAAAATTGGGCAGATGTGGTAGAACGTTCGGTAAAAATAAAAAGCAATGTTGTAAAATCCGATCCCTACGAACATGGTTTGCGTAAAGTATTAAATCTGGGTCATACAGTAGGACATGCCTTTGAAAGCTACTCACTTGAAAATGATGCTGTACCATTATTACACGGGTTTTCAGTAGCAATGGGATTGATTGTAGAATTAAAACTTTCAGTCTGGCTGTGCAGATTTCCTGAAATGCTGTCTAATGAGATCATCAAATATATTTTGGCTGTTTTTCCATATTATAGATTTCAAAAGGAAGAAATTCCCAAAATAACAGGCATAATGAATTTCGACAAAAAGAACAGGGATGGTAAGATTAGATTAACATTGCTTAAAAAACCCGGAGACCTGATCACCAATGTTATTTGCACGCAAGAGCTGATCGAAAAGAGTCTTCTTGAATATCTTGATCTGGCTGATGAAGCTAATGATCTGAAATTTCAATCCTGATATTGTATGAATATTCTGCCACCAGCCCTTCCCTTAAAAGGAAAAATAAATCTTCCTGCTTCAAAAAGTATCAGCAACAGATTGCTTATTATGCAGTATCTGTCAAACAGCAGAATAAGGATCAATAATTTATCAAAAGCAGACGATACGGTCTTAATGCGACACCTGCTAAAAAAGGTAAAAGCTAATATTGACACAGGTAATTCAGAAAATGTTTGCTTACTTAACTGTGAGAATGCAGGAACTGTACTTCGGTTTTTACTTGCTTTACTTTCTTCACAATCCGGGAAATGGTTACTTACCGGTTCCGAACGTATGAAACAACGTCCTGTAGGCTCACTGGTAAGAGCTTTAAAGACTCTAGGAGCTAATATTGAATACGATGATCTTCAGGGATTTCCACCTGTTAAAATTTCCGGAAAAAATCTCACCGGAAATTCTGTAACCATTGATGCTTCACAAAGCAGCCAGTATATTACTGCTTTAATGATGATAGCACCTATTTTAGAGAAAGGGCTGACTATCAGGCTTGAAAATGAAATAGCTTCTCAACCTTATATTGAGATGACCAAGACGCTGATGATTAAAGCAGGAATTGACATTAAAACAGAAGGCAGAAATATTTTAATTTCTCGCGGTTCTTATAAATCAGGTGTTTATTATGTGGAACCAGACTGGAGTGCAGCTTCCTACTGGTATGAAGCTGTTGCCCTTACACCTGGTTCAGAAATTATGCTTGACGATCTTTCCGGCGACAGTGTTCAGGGTGATGCTATTCTGATAAATATTTTCAATGCATTAGGAGTTAAAACCCGACAAACGGATAACGGCATTGTAATCCAAAATATTAATAAGGCTGTTCAGGATTTTGAATTTGATTTTACGAATTATCCCGATCTGGCTCCGGCAGTGGCAGCCACTTGTACTGCTTTGAATATTGAAGCCCGGCTTAACGGCTTAAAAAACCTAAAGATCAAAGAAAGCAACCGATTTGAAGCTTTACACAAAGAGCTTTCGTTTTTAAATCCGGGAATTGATATTATAAATGATGAATACTTGTTTATTCCAAAACAAAAAACTCCTGTTAAAACTAAGAGACTTCATTTCAGAACTTACCACGATCATCGTATGGCAATGGCCTTTGCACCTTTGGCTTCGGTTATTGGTGAAATATCAATAGAAGACCCTAAGGTAGTTTCAAAATCTTATCCTGGTTTTTGGGAAGAATTTCAAAGATCAGGCTTTAAAGTGCGAGATAAATTTCAGGCGACCCCATCTTAACTTAACATATGAATATAACCCTTTTATAACCGTAATTCAGTTATAAAAAACACATAGTATCACTACTATTCCTAATGATATTATTGTAACCTAGAATAGTGGTTTCAGAACACCCTTAAGAACATGAATGCGTTAAATTATTAACAGAAGTCAGCTTAAAATAATTGAAAAAAGTGACGAAGTATAAAAATATATTCTGCAGCTCCCCTCCTATTTGCAAAACATATGAAACCCGATATTGTTATGAATTTATTAAAAACAATCATCAATCAGGCTTAAAATACCCCTTCCTTACTTTCTTTTTATTTTGCCTTTCTTGTTCTCCCTTTACGACGATTCAACTTATAAAGCGGATATCCATCAATGGTTTCATCCGTTTTAACGATATCGAAAATAATGGAATGAGCTTTATAATCCATTCCAAAGCTGTCAAACAGTGCTCTGGCATTTAAATAGTAGTAATTACCAGCCTTGTTGATCTTAAAAGCATCGTTCGTAATGTTATCCTGAATAAGAATATAAAGTTCATCTCCAACTTTGGCATCCTCATTCATAGCGAATTTAACACTTTTGTGATTACTTAATTCTAAAATGTTAATTGCTGCAGCTGAAAAGTTAAGTTTTCCATTGCTTTGAATCGTACATTTCAGATTCGCTTCAAATTCTTTTGCATCTAAAAATTTTAGTTTCATGGGAATTTTTGTTAAAAGTTCGTGCAAATATACAAAACATTTATTTATATACTCAAAATTTTCTGTTCTTTTATATTAAAAAAATGTTAAAATTTTATTAGCATAGTTTATTGTTCAGATTTTCAGCACTTATTCAATTACATATTTTTGCTTAGTGTTATTGATAAATAGCTATTAATGTTTGACCATAATAAAATTATGGTTCTTGTTTAAAACAAAAACAAACAAGTTTTTAAAAACAAAGAAAAATACATTGATTTAATAATCCCATTGCTTTTTGCTTCGAGGGATTTCAAAATCAAAGAAAAAATACAAAAAGCTTAACTTAATATTTAATAACCTTACCTGAAGCTATATTACTATCAGTCAAAATCTTAACTATATAAATCCCTGAACTCACATCATACAAATCAATGTTTACCGTTGCTCCATATGTTGTATCGGACTTTTTAAGACAAACACCTTCAAGATTATAAATCTCAACTTGTACAATTGTTTGAGCTGAATCCACCAATTCGATCAAAATCTCACCTTTTGTCGGGTTAGGGAAAATCCTGACGTTCTCTGATTCAACAAATAATTCACAATCCACTGAATTATCTGATTTTGAAACAAGCATGGAAGGCATATATTCAAATGGAGTGCAAAAAGTACTATCAGTGGTAATGCTTACATAAAGCCCGCCGCCGTTAACAACAGTTGTTCCGGGCAGCAATACAACCTTCTCACCTGCAATAAATTGTGCAAATCCATCCTCCTCAACTAAAAAAACAGAGTTGCCACCTGCTACATATATGCTGACGGTTGCATTAAAACATGCTACGGAAGTGCTGCTTACAATGGTATCAGAAACACATAAAATTTCAGGAATTGTAAATGGTGATACTCCGTTCCCATTCAGGAAAACGAGCATGCCCAGCGATATCTTGGTCATCTCTGCAGCATAAAGTTTATTTGTACTTGAAACCAAATCATTAAGGGTATGATAATAAGGAGTAAATTGATGCTCGATAAAAAACACGGCTTTATATCCTTGCTGATAAAACGGATAACTATCAGAACGTGCAATATACTGAGTACTTTCCACAGAAGTCAATATAGTAAAATTCTCAATGATGTTATTTGCCAAAGCGGTAAACCAATTTGAGTTTGAATATTTCTGAAGACTTACCTTCCATTGATCCTCCGGCAATGTGCAATAACTGACCATATCATTATTAATCATGCAAATAATATTTTTTCCAGAATTTTTACTTTTTTGAGCATAGTCCCGGCTTCCGTTCAATCCAAGTTCTTCAGCAGCAAATGCAATGAATTCAATATTATAAGCCGGTTCATAGTTATACTGCTTCATAATCCGGGCTATTTCAAGTGTTGCAGCTACACCGCTGGCATTATCATCAGCACCAGGTGCACCCAGGAAAGGGTTGCCCGGACTGGATATAATATCATCGTAATGAGCGCCAAGAATAAAAACCGAATCCGAACCGCTGTATCCAGTGAGCCGGCATATTACATTATATTGCCATGTTTGATAATAAACATTTGCATAAGTTCTGTTATAAGCAAACGAATCAAGAAAAACATCCTCATAGCCCATTGACTGGAATTTTTCCATTATCCATTCAGCAATTGTTTTTCGGTTCGCAGCCAAACAAAATCTGGTACCAAAATCTTCAAGACACTGCATATAGGACTGAATGCTGTCAGGATTAACTTTTGTTGTATAATATGCTATTGTGGAATCAGATGCAAATGTTTGAGAATGAGTTTCAGAACCATTAAAAATAATAATAAGTGAAAATATCACACTGTGAATTCTGAAATTAGTTTTCATTTTATGTTGGTTATAATTTAATATTTTAAAACCAGATCATTGTAGTATTATGCTGGTTGTACAAATTAAATCCAATAAATCAATGCTCGCATCAAAGTTTAGATCTGCATTTTCAAAACAAAAAGGTTCAGGGTTCAAACCAATAATATGATTTGCAATAGTAATAATATCAAGTATGTTAACTACCCCGTCGCAATCTGCATCTCCTGGTATAACACCCGGAAATGGGCCATAATATTCATAAGCTCCCATATCAATAACACCATGATTAATCCTGGGCATCATTGCAAAGTCGAACGCCGGTATAAACAATCCGGTAGTATCAGATGTTCCGGTATTAATACATGGGCTATCCATGGTCAGTTTGAAATCTTTAATAGCCGGATCACTAAAAAGCGGGTCACCATCTATATTATTTTCATAAACTCCAATAAAAGTACTACCTCCAAATTGTTCAGTTCCATACTGAACATTACAATTATAGAATCCCGGAGTTGAAATTATATCCCAGATCCACACCTGAGATCCAAGGTAACCACCTGCGTTTCCACTATTATTTCCCCATATAATACTGTTATAAATATCAGGAGTTGCACCATTATTACAATAATAACCACCTCCCATTGAAGACTGATTATTTACAATAGTAAGATTGTTAAATTTCGGGTCAGAATCACTAATTGCTATACCACCTCCAAAAAATTCCGAGGCATTATTATAAATCAATAAATTAGCTATTGTCCTGTTGGTAACAGATCGTAAAAAGCCTATGGCACCACCAAGCCCGCTGAAATTTTCGGTAAAAACACAATTAAGTATTTCCGGATTCGAATAATCAAACACTAATCCTCCACCAAATCCTGTCGAAGAATTGTTCCTGAAAGTGCAAAATTTAATTGTCGGATTTGACGCATAATAACTTACCCCACCACCGTATCCAAACACGTCAGGTGTGTCGTTTCCGGCAAAGTTATCTTCAAAGACTGAATGCTCAATAACGGGATTGGACTTGTAGGCATGAATAGCGCCTCCACGCAAATATGCATAGTTGTTGACAAATGATGAATTACTTATTCTGACACTATGATATCTCACCATTCTGATAACACCACCAAAGCAATTCGCTGAATCGCCGGTAGCTTTTCCATACTCAAACCGGCAATATGAAAACAATGAACTGTCGTTTTGTGCAGGTGTATCTTCGAATCTGATTCCATTCCAGCCTCCGGCTCCAATGTTTATATTTGAAAAACCAGTGGTATCGGCAACAGTAAAAACAATACTGTCAGTTGGGGTGCCTGCTGCAATGATCTTTCCGGAAACATTAATGGAGAAATAACCTGTAAACATCATTACAGTGCCAGGTGATATAATTAAGGAATCTCTGTTGTCAATATTAATATCGCCATTAATGTAAATGGTATCATATTGTATGCTGTATTTCATGTTCGGATTCAAAGAGTAAGCTTCAGAAAAGAACAAAACCTGAATTCCTGTTATAAATAAAAACACATTTAAATAGTTGATAAAGCGTTGCATAAGAGTGATTTAATTAGTTTTATAATAATTTTATATATTACGTTTTATTCTTTAATAGTTCAATTGAAGTCAGTATGATCTCGTTGTATGCATAAAGTTCAAAACAAGGTTCAGAGTTATAATCATCAACGGCAGAAACTGCACCTTTAATTGAAACCTTTCCCTGAGTGTTATAAATAAATGTATAAGACCGCCAATTGGTGAAGATGTTGCCATATTGCCCCCTAAAGTAGCCATGTTACGAATTTGCCAGGAAGTAAAACTTTTAAAAAGCTCAGATACCTGAAGTAATTGCTCTTCTATCAGTTTTTTTAGAGACTCAGGACTTACTCCCGTTCTTACATAAATTCCATTATTATAAATCCTGATTTTCTTTAATTCCCGAACATAAGAAAGAACAATTAACTCAAGGAGAAACTCATAGTTTTTATTCTGACGTATTGCCGTATCAGTGGACTCATTTACAATATACTCCTGTGGATAAGTCCTATAGAAATTCAAAGCATCCTCAGGATCTGGCGGAGGAAAATATCGCTGCTGAGAAGTATGGATTTCTTTACTTTTTGTTTCTTCTTTGGTTTCCATAAATATCCTTTTTATTTACGATTGATTATTATCAAATGAATGATAATCAATCTTATTGGAGTCAACTATGACTATTTGATCATCCTGCACAGACCTTATTGTGTTCATAAACTGAGCTTGTTTTTGGTATCAATAAGTTTTGCAACTATACTGATGGCAATTTCTGCCGGCGTTTCAGCATTAAATGGTATTCCAATAGGCATATCAATAAAATCAAGCTGATCCTCTGTAAGAATATTATTTTCAAATAATCTTTTACGTGCCTCATTAACTTTTCGCTTACTTCCTATCATACCAAGGTAGGCAAGACTTTCCTTGCCTATCAGGCCAAGCAGGTTTTCATCAAATTCATGTTTTGGGGTTGAAATAACCACAAAATCACATTTATCAAATCGAATATCATTAAGCGATTCAAAATAATCCTTAGCAATACAAGTTGCATAACTATTTTCAAATTCCTTGAATATATCCTTACGATGATCAACAAAAACCACCTGAAAGCCAAAGTCTTTAGCATATTTCCCAACTTCTCTGCCAACATGTCCGGCTCCAAATACATACAATTTTAAATCCGGGTAAAATGGTTCAAAATAAACCTCCATATTACCACCGCAATGCATTTGAAGCTCATCTTCGAGTTCATATTTTTTCTTGATCGGTTTTCGGGTTTCAAGAATTTTTATTGCATCATTAATTGCGTGAAATTCTACTGAACCACCACCGATTGTACCTTTGCTACTGCCATCAACAAAAACTATCATACGAGCACCTTCTTTCCGCGGTGTTGAACCAACGGTTTCAGTTACAATACAAAGCACAAAAGGTTTTCCATGCTTATGAATTTCAGACAGTTCAAATAAAATATCCGCCATTTTTTAAAAATTTACATGTTTTCATGCAAAAGTAATTAAAAGCAGCTGATAGAGGTGTACTCACTTGAGTAATAAAACAGATTAATATTAAAATCCAAATAACAAATCATCTAAGCCTGCATAACAACTCATAATTTACTGATGATTATTTCAGAGAAGAAAAAGAAATCTATACCTTTGGGGAATTAAAACCTTTTTAATGTTTTAGCAATGGCAAGAGAAATAGAAAGAAAATTTTTGGTCAGCGGCAATTTTAAACCTTTTTCACAAGAACAAACCCGCATTACACAAGGCTACATTTCATCAAATCCTGAACATACTGTAAGGGTTCGTATTAAAGGCGATAAAGGATATATTACCATTAAAGGTATAGTAAGTGCTTCAGGAACTAGCCGCTACGAATGGGAAAAAGAAATACCGGTTGATGAAGTTGAAGAACTTCTGAAAATTTGTGAACCCGGTATTATTGATAAAACGAGATATCTGGTGAATGTTGGCAAGCATACTTATGAAGTGGATGAGTTTTATGGTGAAAACAAAGGGCTGGTAATAGCTGAGATTGAGCTCAGCAGTGAAGATGAGGATTTTGAAAAGCCTTCATGGTTAGGAGAAGAAGTTACCGGCAATTTAAAATACTATAATTCAATGCTTATCAAAAATCCTTTTACTACCTGGAAATGAACAGCTTACTAAAACTCATCAAACATATATTAATGATTGCGGTTTTCAGGGTATCAATAATGTTAAAGATTCAATGAGGAAAAGATAAAAAAGCAAGTTTATCTTAACAATCGCCAACATCCTTATTTAATCCAAAAGTTAAATATAATTACCGGCGAGACCTGGTTCAGGTATTTGGGTATTACTCCTGATGGTGTTTTTGGATTTTAGTACTTTTGCAGAAATACTTAATTCATAGTTGTGATCTATTTATGATTGAAGATGTTGTTAAAATACACGACAAGTTCTCTATTGAAATCAAACTAAGTTTCATTGCAGGCAAAAGAAAGGAAATCAGCGATTTTGCTTGTAACACATGGATATTCATCCCTAACAGCCTCGATATCAATCAAACTACTTTTACAAAGAACGACTTTTACCGGATGTTAAAAACCAATATACGGCTTATTACACCGGTATTCTTGTTAAGAAACATTGCTAACAACAACGAACCTCCATTCAGTCTGCTTGAACAATCGTTCACAAATCTTGCTTCTGAGCCATCGCGTTCAAAAACTGCTGAATATGAGTATCAGATAAGAATGTTCCTTTCAATTCTCAGAAGTGCCTTACGTGATGAAATCAATCATATCACTGAAAACACAATTCACGATGATATTGCATTTCTTATAGACACATACTCTTCAAATGTTCAAAAGATCACAGAGAATTACCGGAACCTTCGTAAAATAATCAATGTACCTACGATTACAAAAGAAGTGTTCAATTATTATTTGTTTGGCGATGAGTTTATGAGCCATATTATTGAAGAACACACTTTTAAACTTATCAGCAGCCTCGAAAAAACTACAAATATTAATAAAGAATCATTAGGGCAATTATTTTCACTTATTAATAAAGAGATTGCCTATAAGAAAGAAAAAGGCTATCTGTATGTTGACAAGAATGACCGCGAGCATAACCGGAGATTGGTTTTCAGATTAGGTTTATTAAGCAAATATGCTGAAAATGAACTATTTCTGAACACTGATAAAAAAAGGGATGGCGCAATAGCTGAACAGGTTTATTTTAGCCTTGCTGCCGGTATCTCAATGATTTTTGCTACTGCTATGGCTTTTTCTTTTCAACAGCGCTATGGAAACTTTACTATGCCATTATTTGTTGCTTTAGTCATAAGCTATATGCTCAAAGACCGCATAAAAGATCTGAGCAGATATTATTTTGCACATAAACTTGGAAAAAGACATTTTGATCAAAAAACGCAAATTTCTTTGAATGAATACGATGTAGGCATGAGTAAAGAAGCAATGGACTTTATTGCTGAATCAAAAGTGCCACCCGAAATAATGAATTTGAGGGAAAGATCAGCAATCCTGGAAGCCAATAACCGGAACAATATGGAGAAGATTATACTTTTCCGCAAATTAGTTCAGATCAACCGAGCTAATCTTAATCTTAGCAGTAAGTTTACAACACAAGGAGTAAATGAAATTATACGTTTCAACTTCTCCAACTTTATTGCAAAAATGGATGATCCCCTTGTTCCATTATATGCACCAAAAGGTGATATGCAATATGAGATCATTAACGGAGAAAAAATATATTACATTAACCTTATAATGCAGCTCAAAAGTGATGAACAGATTAAATATAAGCGTTACTGCATAATACTGAGTCGCAAGGGAATAAGAGACATAGAAACTTTTGAAAAAATCAACTCTTAACATTTATGAAAACAAAATCTGGTGCTTTTCTTGCCATAATGCTTATTTCAGCCATTGTTTCCGCACAATCACAAAAAAAACTCAATTATAACCCGGGTTCTATAATAAAAACCGAAATTGATCTGGATTATCGAATTATAACTGAACTACCGTCAGCTATTGTTGAAAGTTCCGGACTTGCAGTTCAAAACCCAAATGAAATATGGACACATGAAGATTCAGGAAATACTAATGAGATTTATTGTATTGATACTACCGGACAATTAAAAAGGATTTTAAAAATCACAAATGCAACAAATGTTGATTGGGAAGATCTGACAGTTGATTCACAAGGACGATTTTATATTTCGGATGCAGGTAATAACAATAATAAAAGGACTGATCTGGTAATATACCGTATTCCAAACCCTGATGATATTGCTTCTGGTTCTGTTACTGCTGAGAAAATTGAATTTTCCTACGAAGATCAAACCGAATTTCCTCCTCCCAAACCGCTGAGGAATTTCGATTGTGAAGCTATTATCTGGCATGAGGATTCATTATTCCTGTTTACAAAAAACCGCACCAACCCTTTCAATGGATTTTGCAAGCTCTACAAACTGCCTGCGTTGCCGGGAAATCACATTGCACAATTAATTGATTCAGTTTACATTGGCTCTGATGCTCAAACCGGAAGGGTTACCTCAGCCGATATTAACCGGAGCTCAGGTGAACTAGTATTACTTACATCTACAAAAATAGTTTCATTCAGAAATTATCCCGGAAATGATTTTTTTAAAGGCAACAGGATTGATTATAACTTCACATCGTTACCCGGGCAGGTTGAAGGAATAGCCTTTGTAACACCCAATAAATTGTATATGTCAAGCGAAGGTTCAGGTACACAACCGGGTAAATTATTTGAAATTGTTTTTGATATCACAGGTGAAAATCATATTAAGCATGAACCTCCCGTTTTTCGGGTATTTCCCAATCCTGCAATTGATTATATCACTATTGACACTGCTAAACCTGATGACAGTCAGATATTAATTTCAGATATTTCAGGTCAGTTCCATTATATATCCACACTCGAAAACGGAAAAACAATAAATATCTCCGGATTAAGTAACGGTTTTTATATACTGTCGCTTCTGAATGACAACACTCACTCCAGCAGGTTCTGGATCAAACAGTGATTACCGGTTCATTATGTATTTAAACTGTTTTTGATTTACCAAACAGTTTTTACAATTTGTGAAAAAACTTCTCCTCCCCCCCTTTTAAAAACATTTCCATGCTTCTATAAAGTCCATGGAAGTTTGAGGTTGTTAAATTTTCTAAAAGTTTCAACGATTGATACTTAATACAGTTAATTCATGTATTTTTGCACAAATTTTTATAAAATAATATTTCAAATAATTTACTGGTTTTATGAGCTATATCCAGTTTGATAAAGAACAGTTGGTCAACCTTGAATATTCACTACCTAAAGAATTACTCAGGTCGAACAGGGCGGGATCGTACGCAAACACTACCATTATTTACAGTAATACCCGTAAATATCATGGTTTACTTGTAACTCCTCAGCCCGGACTTGATGAAGACAACCATGTTTTACTTTCATCGTTTGATGAAACTGTTATACAACATGATGCAGAATTTAACCTGGCCATACATAAATTTGACGGCGAAGTATTTAATCCCAAAGGTCACAGGTATATCCGCAATTTCGACACAGAACCTATTCCCATACTTACCTACAGAGTAGGAGGAGTTGTTCTTACAAAAGAAGTACTTCTGGTGCGTAACGACGACCGTATAATAATAAAATACACACTACAGGATGCCCATTCACCTACTACACTAAGGTTCAAACCTTTCCTTGCTTTCAGAAATATCCATGCGCTCAGCAAGGCAAACATGGACGTTGACGATAAATATGAAGAGGTTCAGAATGGTATTAAAGTTCGTATGTATACCGGCTACACACCTTTGATTATGCAATTTTCAAAGAAAGCCGTTTATACTCATGTTCCTGACTGGTATTATAATTTTGAATACATACGCGAACGCGCCCGTGGATATGATTATCTTGAAGATTTATTTGTACCCGGATATTTTGAAGTAGGAATTGAGAAAGGTGAAAGTATTTATTTTTCTGCCGGTTTGAATGAACTTAAACCTGCCAGACTAAAAAAATTGTTTGATGATGAAGTAAAATCCCGTATTCCACGAAACAGCTACAAACATTGCCTGATAAATTCAGCTCAGCAATTCATTGTGCAAAAAGGCGATAATGTTCATGTTCTGGCTGGTTTCTCATGGTTTGGCAGACGCGGAAGAGACACTTTTATTGCATTACCCGGACTTACACTTACAACAAATAACACCAAAACATTTCTGAATGTAATAGATACCATGATTTCAGAAATGCATGGTTGTCTTTTTCCAAATGTTGGTCATGGTTCAAAGACTTTATATAACTCAGTGGATGCTCCTTTATGGTTTTTCTGGGCTTTACAGCAATATGCCCGTCACACAAAAAGCACACAAACAGTGTGGAAAGAGTACGGCAAGGTAATGAAGAAGATTCTTGAGGGTTATAAACAAGGAACCGATTTCAATATTCATGTCACCGACAATGGTTTACTTTATGCCGGTGAAAAAGGTTGTGCTGTTACCTGGATGGATGCTTTTGTAAATAAGCAACCTTTACATCCGCGTACAGGACTTGCGGTAGAGGTTAATGCTTTATGGTATAATGCAATAATGTTTGCTCTGGAATGTGCTCAGAATGCTAATGACAAGAGCTTCATCAATGAGTGGAAACCTCTGGCTGACAAAATTCCTGCTGCGTTTACAGAAACATTCTGGGATAAAAAGAAAAAACATCTTGCTGATTATGTACAGGGCGATTATAAAGACTGGTCAGTACGTCCTAATATGGTCATTGCTACCTCGCTTGAATACAGCCCGATACCTGAAGAAATAAGAAATTCAGTTCTTAATGTTGTGAAATCAGAGTTACTTACAACAAGAGGTTTACGAACATTATCACCAAACGATGTCAACTATCATAGTGTTTATGCCGGCAATCAGGCTCAACGCGACAGAGCCTGTTATCAGGGTACAGCATGGCCCTGGTTGCTTGGTCACTTTGCCGAAGGTTATCTGAAAATTCATGGAAAGAGTGGTATTCGAACCATCTCAAGAATTTATAAAGGACTTGAAGAAACTCTTACCGAACATGCAATAGGATCTATTTCAGAATTGTTTGACGGTGATCCTCCTCACAAACCGGGCGGATCAATATCAATGGCATGGAGTGTTGCCGAAATATTACGCATGGATCAGATTTTAAATTCTTACATGGATAGCAATAAAGCAAAGGAGGGGAAATAATGAAAGTTCTAATGTTTGGCTGGGAATTTCCTCCACATATTTCAGGAGGCTTGGGAACTGCTTGCTTCGGACTTACCAAAGGTCTGGCAAAATATAATACAGAAGTTCTTTTTGTTGTGCCTAAAGCCTATGGCGACGAAAGCGAAGAGGCTGTCAGAATTCTGAACGCCAGCGATGTACCAATTGAAATCACAAATAAAGTAGTGCAGCAATTCTGGGATAAGATCACGCTTCTTGAAGTTGGTTCGAACCTGGTCCCTTATGTTGGTCCGGAAGAATTCGAAAAACTTAGCAGCAAAGAAAGTAGTAAAACTGAAACAAGGTCGGAGATACTTCCGGGTATGCGTTTTGAGTTTTCCGGAAAATACGGAACTAACCTTATGGAAGAAGTAGCACGCTATGCTCTGGTAGGTGCTGTATTGGCTTCAAAGAATGAGTTTGACGTTATTCATGCTCACGACTGGCTCACTTACTCGGCAGGAGTGGCTGCCAAACACGCCACAGGCAAGCCACTGGTGGTGCATATGCATGCTACTGAATTTGACCGTTCAGGCGAAAACATAAATCATGAAGTTTTCCAGATTGAACAAATGGGTATGCGTGAGGCCGATTATGTTATTGCAGTAAGTAATCTTACACGGAATACCGTTATTGAACGATATGGAATTGATGCCAAAAAGGTTTTTGCAGTACATAATGCAGTTGAACCGGCGGACAAATCGGACTGGCATCATGTGAGAGCTGCTGTTGATGAAAAGATTGTTACTTTTTTGGGTCGTATAACCTATCAGAAAGGTCCGGAATATTTTGTTGAAGCTGCTCATAAAATACTTGAGCGCGATCCAAATGTCAGATTTGTAATGGCAGGTTCAGGTGATATGCTGAACAAAATGATACATCAGGTGGCACGACGCCGCTTAGGCAGCCGGTTTCATTTTACAGGATTCCTGAGAGGCGATAATGTTGACAGGATGTATGCCATGAGCGATGTATATGTTATGCCCTCAGTATCAGAACCATTTGGTATTGCACCTCTTGAAGCAATACGCACCAATGTACCTGTTGTAATTAGTAAACAGTCAGGGGTTTCAGAAATACTGGTTCACGCTCTTAAGGTTGACTTCTGGGATACCGAAGCACTTGCTGACAGCATTTATGCCTTATTGAATTACAAAGGATTGAACAAAATGTTCCATCGTTATGGAAAAGCTGAGGTTGACAACCTGAAATGGGAAAATGCTGCCTTAAAGGTAATTGATGTATATAACAAAGCAGTTTATGGCTGATAAAATTTTATTGCCAACAAGTCAGTTAAAAAAACAAATTAAAATATTCAACAAATAAATTTTATAACTCAGAACAATATTAATCATTTGATCATATGAACGCAATTTGCCTATCTTTTCACCTGCACCAGCCTTTCAGGCTAAGAACCTATCGTTTTTTCGATATTGGGGATAACCATTATTACTACGATGAGTTCCAGAACCGTTCAATTATAAAAAGAGTTGCTACCAGAAGTTATCTTCCGGCAAATCAGGTATTGCTTGAACTGATTGAACGCCATGGAAAACAATTCAGAGTAAGCTTCAGCATGTCGGGAAGTGTTATTGAACAGCTTGAAATGTACGCACCTGAAGTCATTGAGAGTTTTAAAACACTTGCCAAAACCGGGAATATTGAGTTTCTGGCAGGAACTTATTCACATAGCCTTGCTTCATTGCGTTCAAAAGAAGAGTTTGAACGGCAGGTAAAATTACATAGCGATAAAATCAAACAGTTATTTAATGTAAAGCCCACTGCCTTCCGTAATTCAGAGTTGCTTTATTCTGATAAGATCGGAACTATGGTGGCTGATATGGGTTACAATGTAATTTTAACTGAAGGCGCAAAACATGTGCTCGGGTGGAAAAGCCCTAACTTTATGTATTGTAACGACGTGAATCCAAAGCTTAAAGTGCTCATGCGTAATTTCCAGATGAGTGATGATATTGCTTTCCGCTTTTCAAACAAAGGCTGGTCAGAATGGCCATTGACTGCCGATAAATTTGCCGGATGGGTTAATGCTCTGGATCCCAAATTTGAAGTAATCAATCTGTTCATGGATTACGAAACTCTCGGTGAGCATCAATGGGCTGACACCGGCATCTTTGATTTTATACGCTCGCTGCCTGCAACGATATTAAAGAAAACCAAATACAGTTTCAGAACCCCATCAGAACTTGCTGCCAAATTGCAGCCAGTATCAGCAGTAAAAGTTCCATATCCGATTTCATGGGCTGATACTGAACGTGATCTTACCGCATGGCTTGGAAATGATTTGCAGGAAGATGCATTTGATAATTTATATTCGCTGTTACCTTTGTTAAAAGATTGTTCTGACCCTGATTTGTTGCGCGATTGGAATTATCTGCAAACAAGTGATCATTTTTATTACATGTCAACAAAATGGCTTGCCGATGGCGAAGTTCATAAATATTTCAACCCTTACCCTTCTCCTTACGAAGCGTATATAAACTATATGAATGTGTTATCCGATTTTAAACTCAGGATTGAAAGAACAGGTGGAAAACCAGGTAATGTAATTAACACACCTGAAGTAGCGGCAGAAGCTGAATCAAAGAAACCGGCAAAAGCGAAAAAAGCAGAAAAACATTTATCAACTAAAAAAACAGAAACCAAAAAGACAGCTCCTAAAACCAAAGAAAAGAAAAAATAAAGTTTATTTTTTGGAATAATTTCGGAATTGAAGCTAATAAAATCATTATTTTCTATAATTAACAGCATATTGGTATTAAATGCGTGCTTGTATAAAATTGATTTTTGTACTTTTGCACGCCAATAATCAAAGCAGATTATTCCAAACAGGTCCGGTAGCTCAGCTGGATAGAGCAGCAGCCTTCTAAGCTGCGGGTCGTGGGTTCGAATCCCGCCCGGATCACTACATATGACACATTTACAGTATTTTAAATCCTGAAATCCACATAAGGATCTCAGTTACTATATATACGTTTTTATAACTTCTTACCTTTTCCATCTGCCTTCATGAAAAAAATATTTTTGCTTAAAGCATTGATTATTTGTTATTCTCTGCAATTATTTTCCCAAAAAGTGCCACAACATGTCGAACCTCCGTTTTGGTGGTCAGGGATGGTTCACAACGAGTTGCAAATAATGGTACATGAACCCGGCATAAGCACTGCCAGGGTGAGAATCGAGCAGCCGGGAATCATTGTCAATCAGGTAGTTTCAGATCAAAACCCCAATTATCTTTTCATTTATCTTGATATTTCAGAAGCTCTGCCATGCACATTTAAGATTGAATTTCTGGATGGCAAAAAAGTAAAATATGTTTATAAGTACGAACTCATGAAAAGGGTTGAAAACTCAAAAAACCGTATGAGCTTCGATGCTTCCGATGCTATTTATCTATTAATGCCTGATAGATTCTCAAATGGCGATGCTACAAATGACAATATGCCCGGAGCACTTGAATTAGCTGACCGTTCAAATCCTGACGGAAGACATGGCGGTGATATAAAGGGCATCATTGATCATCTTGATTATATAAAAGAGCTTGGCTTTACGGCTATATGGATAACTCCCCTTCTTGAGAACAATCAGCCCCAATATTCATATCATGGGTACGCTATCACTAACTTTTACAAGATTGATCCCCGGTTTGGTTCGAACGAAGACTACCGCAAACTGGTTCAGATTGCACAAAATAAAGGTTTAAAAATAATCCAGGATATGATTTTTAATCATTGTGGGCATAAACACTGGTGGTTGAACGATTTACCCACATCTGACTGGATTAATCAATGGGATGAATTTACGCGTACTTCGTACAGGATGGAACCAATTGTTGATCCTCATTCAGCTAAGACCGATTATAACATCATGGTAAAAGGATGGTTTGATGTTAACATGCCTGATCTTAACCAGAATAATCATCTTCTTTCAACTTATCTGATCCAGAACAGCATATGGTGGATAGAATATGCCGGGATTCAAGGTGTTCGTATTGACACCCAGCCTTTTGCTAAGAGAGAATTTATCTCTGATTGGGGGCAGCATATTGCTAAAGAGTATACTTATTTTCGAACAGTAGGTGAAGCCTGGATGGGTATTCCGGCTATGGTCAGTTATTATCAGGGAGGAAAATCTAATCACGATGGTTATAATTCAAACATACCAAGTCTTTTTGATTTCCCGCTTTATGATGCCATACGCGGAGCCTTTAATGAAAAACCCGGATGGAACGAGGGGCTTCTGAGGCTTTACAATATGTTAAGCCAGGATTTCCTGTATGCTGATCCATATAATCTTGTCGTTTTTCCCGACAATCATGACGTTTCACGTATCTCAGGCACTATCAGTAAAGACGTTGATAAACTGAAACTGTTGTTGACATTTGTTTTTACAACCCGTGGTATTCCTATGATGTATTATGGCACTGAATTGCTCATGGATGGCAACGACCAAGAGGGTCATGGTAAAATACGCCTGCCTTTTCCCGGAGGCTGGAATGATGATAAAATTAATGCCTTTGCAACAAGTGGCAGAACAGAAGATCAGAATAAGATCGTTAATCATATACGTACTTTACTGGGTTTCAGAAAAGCAAATGCTGCCCTGCATTATGGAAATTTGAAACAATTTATTCCTCACGACAATGTATATGTGTATTTCAGATATGATGATAATTCCACAATAATGGTAGTATTAAACAGTAATGATGAACCCAGGGTACTTAATACAAAAAGGTTCGCAGAAGCCACAAACGGCTTTGAAACAGGAATTGAATTATTTTCAGAACAAGTGTTTGAAATTGCAAAGGACTGGGTTCTCCCTGCCAAAACCTCAATGGTGCTAAAACTCAAATAAAGTCATTAAAGCAAAGAAGCCGGCAAAAATGCCGGCTTCTTTGTAATGAATTATCACTAAAAACTTTAGAAGCTAATATCAATTCCCAATGCCGCAACAAAATTTTTGCGATTATATGTTTCTTTATACAAGCCAAAATCCCTGGTATCTTCGTTGTATTTTGTATTCATAATACCAAGGTCAACGCCAATCTTTTCAGTGAAATTATATCTGAAACCGCCGGCAAAACTATTAGTTGAGAGGCTATGGTCAAGATCGGACTGATAGATTTCTTTTACGCCGGTTTGGGTTCTTAAATATCCTGCACTTACGAGCAACTTTTTAGTAATGGCAAACTCAAGGCCTAATCCGTATTCCTTATAGTCATCGCTCATAACATCGTAATTGTCAACATATTGATTGTTGATTTGTTTTCCATACTGTACTTTACGATCGAAGTACTGATGGAAACCGGCATGAATTTTCAGCCTTTCAATAGGAGCATACTGCAGACCTACTGAAATCATACCAGGAATATCGCTGGGAACCTTAGCCTTATCAGGAAACATTCCCACATCATCTTTCTTAGTGTCGTTTTCTACATCAACTTTAGCCTTGAATTCATATTTTACTGACATATTGAAGTTCTCAGTAAACTGGAGGTTCATACCGATAATAGGTATAAGGGCTGATCCTTTTTGTGTGGCGTCAACTCCTTTATCGCTTGTTGCAATAGCGTTATTAGCCATTGTTTTAGAATTTGCATCAAATTGTGCAGATGCACCGTAATAAAACTGCTGAGCCTGAGCAATGGTCATTCCTGTCGGATCCCCACCAACTTGCGTAATTCCGCCCTGAAGAGCTGCAATCTGCTCAGGGCTCATTCCTATCATAGTTCCATTTGCCAACGGTGTATTGCCATATCCGTTATCAATGATTTTTTGCAAACTATTTCCGGTATTATCCAGGGCGTTTGAAACACCTATTAAGTAAGTTGATAAGTCATTGAAAAATGTTGTAGCCGGAACCATTGAGCCTGAATAGCCAATAACAGGATAATTCGGGTTAATCATAATATTCTTTAAAAAACCCGTATAGGAGTTTGACAATGACACATATCTTAATCCCACACTAAATGATATTTCGTCTCTAACCTTATATGACACACCTCCCTGAAAACCATAATAAATTGATTTGCCTTCAAACTCGGTATCAAGACTGTATTGTGATGTGGGAATACCTGCTGCTGTAAGCGATGCAGGTATCATGGATGGCTGCATTTCAAAAGAAGGCAAACCTTTTTCAAATAATGCACTGCCACCTCCACCAATAGGGTTAAATCCCAGAGAAAATGCAAATCTGTTTTTTTTGTAAACTGCATATGCAGTAGGGAAAACAGGGGCTGTGACACTTCCTTCAAATTCATTGAGATTCATACCCGGAAAAGTACTTTTTATATTCCGGTTCTGGGAGATGTATTGATTGCTGAGCGATAAATGAAAACCATCATTCAGCCGGAACAAACCTGCCGGATTATAATATACGGCATCGATACCAAAAGCTGCATCACGAACAGGTATCCTGATAAATGATGCACTCTGGTTGGTGTTGTGAACAATGCCACCAGCAATTAACGAAATTGTCATTGCCAGTGCACTAAGGGTGAAAACTGCTTTTTTCATAAATTAAAATAATTTGGTTAAAAACAGGCGCTTTCTGCGCCAAAAATTAAAACGGCAAAAATAAAAATTATTTATTTAAAGAACTGAATATGTTGTTGAACCTACAACTACCATAAAACACTTATTATGTGATAATTAACACTCGGACATACTTTTACAGGTTTTTAAAAGAGCAATGTATTTCTTCGAACCATAAACAAATTATCAACTTACAGGCTGAGTTAAACCCTATTTTTATTACTCAAGCTCAATATTCATTAAGTATCCTCTTTCACTCAATAACCGTTAAATAAATCTCAAAACAAAGCAGAAGCTTTTAACAGTATCCCTTTCTCAGCCTGACTGTACTAAACATTTAAATACCAAGGTAGTTCAATGGTGTAAGAGATTTTAATTCTGATTTCACTTTTTCAGTAACAGCCAATGTTTCAATAAAACGATGTAACGTTTCTTTATTTATGACTTCGTTAGTACGTGTCAGTTCTTTAAGAGCTTCGTATGGATTAGGATAGTTTTCGCGCCGCAGAATACTTTGAATTCCTTCAGCAATCACAGCCCAGTTATTTTCCAAATCATTGGTGATTACTTCATTGTTAAGCATTAACTTATCTAGTCCTTTTAGTATCGAACGCAATGCAATAACAGTATGTGCAATGGAAACACCTATATTGCGCATTACTGTACTGTCAGTTAAATCGCGTTGCAGTCGTGAAATTGGCAATTTCGTAGAAAAAAATTCAAATAAGGCATTGGCAATACCCAGATTACCTTCGGCATTCTCAAAATCAATCGGATTAACTTTATGCGGCATTGCTGATGAGCCCACTTCATTTGCTTTGATCTTCTGACTGAAATAATCCATTGAAACATAAGTCCATATATCACGACATATATCAATTAAAATGGTATTGATACGTTTTAGATTATCAAAATAAGCAGCCAGATAATCATAGTGCTCAACCTGGGTTGTAGTTTGCTGGCGCTGAAGTCCAAATGACCTGGAAATAAAACTATTTGCAAATTCTTTCCAGTCAATTTCAGGATAAGCAGCAAAATGAGCATTAAAGTTTCCTGTAGCTCCTCCAAATTTTGCGGTAAAAGGGATCTTTTCAAGCATTTCCAACTGATTTTTAATCCTCTCGGCAAAAACCATAAATTCTTTGCCCAAGCGGGTTGGTGAAGCCGGCTGACCATGTGTGCGGGCTAACATAGGAACATCATTATATTCTTCAGCTTTTTTTAAAACAGCTTTATAAACATCCTTTAATAGCGGCTGCAAAACCAATTCATGAGCAGTCTTCACAGCATAGGGTTGTGATGTATTGTTCAGATCCTGTGAAGTAAGCCCGAAATGAATGAATTCGCGATAATCCTGCCAGCCGTTTTTATCAAATATTTCCTTAAGAAAATACTCAACGGCTTTGACATCATGATTGGTTATCTGTTCTATTTCTTTCACTTTTAGCGCATCTTCAGTTGTAAACGAGTAAAAAACATTTCTCAAAATTTCAAAATCCTCATGTTTGAACCCTGAAAGCTGTGGAATTCCAACTTTACAAAGTGCAATAAAATATTCAATCTCAACCATGACCCGATAACGAATCAGAGCTGCTTCAGAAAAATAAGAAGCAAGTATTCCGGTTTGATTGCGATAACGACCATCTATAGGCGAAATTGAGTAAAGATTTGATTCCATATGCTATTGAAGTTTAAGGGCTTACGACAAACAGGTTTATAAATTCAATTTTTATTGAAGATACGTATTCAAAATATTCTTTAACAGATTAAAAAGTTCCACCGGATTATTACAAAATCACAACCCCGTGTTATTGCAAAAATACATCCTTAATTAATATTGACAATAAATTATGATAAAGAATTGAGGTTCAGGCAAAAATAAACCCCGCAATGTTTATTCATGCGGGGCAGGTTAAATCTTGATTAATTTTAATTAGCCTAAATTTTCAAAAACCTCACGAATTATATCCTGATATGATTCGTTAAAATTTAAAAGACACCAGGCATACAGCATGATCAGCTCATCTTTCTGCAGCCATTTAAAAGATTTGCGTAATTCCCTTGAAAAAAGTTCTTTGCTAAAACTTACCTTCTGTAATATTGTTTTGGTGTACTCCAGCATGACTATATGGATTTAAGGATGAAACAAAAGGTTTACAGAACTCAAAAAGTCTAAATATTAAACGTAAAAAGAGCTTTGTTAATTGTTCGTAATACTCTTAAAAAACCTTAAAAAAACAAATGAAAATACCGGACACAGGTTCATAAAAAACAAGAATAGCTCTACCTTCCCCGCCATTGTCCTTTTTCAATACTCCAGTCATAACCAAAAAATCCTGAAATCTTAGCTCCGTCCAGTCCATCTTTTATCCAGTCAGTATTGAAGATCATCAAATCAGGGAATCCGGTAATACCTGAAAAATATTCGTTTGTATATGCTGCCATCATGCCCTTTTCACCTGTTCCTGCGACCACTCCAACACTTGCTACTTCGCTGTCAGCACGAGGATAAACAAACAGGGCACCGAGGTCATCACCTTTATAAAATTGTTTTCCAAATTTAATCCCATCATTGTTAACCTTCACCGGGCACATACCCAAAAGCATGTTCCAGGCAATGTGATTGTCAGCATTTCCGTATATGATTACATTCCTGTCCTTATATTTCTCAGGCGAAAATTCTCTGTCAGAAATAACATCAACTGAACTGTTACCACGATACAGAAATGTTTCAGCATCATACAAAGCCTTTTGATAGTACCATTCGTTAGCGGCTTTACTACCATTAGTTGCATAAACAAACACCACATTATTATCAAATGCAAGTTTAAATCCGCCATAACGCTGTGGATATTTCTCTTTTACATCAATCTTGTCAATCCTGGTCCATTCATCATTTTCAAGTTTCAGAATAATATCCTCACCTTTTACTCCGGTAATGATCTGCTCATCTATGATGATAACAGGCTGTTCTTCAATATTTAGCCTGGATGCAAAAACTGATAATCCATTTATATTATCAACCTTTATGTTAATAGTATCATTATGCTTAACGGCTTTAATTTTTGAATGCTGATATGGTGTTATCTGCTGATTTATCTGAATCCAGTAGTTAGTTGATGATACGCCCGGTGAAGCTGTTATAAATTCAAGGCTGTCAACTTCAGTCAACGCAGGGATAGTATTTTGTTTCAGAAAATCGAAAAGCGGGGGCCAGTCAACACTATGATCACCGTACCAATGTGAACCTCCTGGATATTCGTAGTAACAAAAATTATTATGAAAATCGCCCAAAACTCCTCTCATTCTTCTTGCCTGCTCAACCGGCACAACAGCATCGGCATCGCCATGCAATATATATACTCCTGATTGTAGATAATTCAAAGCCAGATCCATTGTTCTGCCTGAAAGTGCGCCCCGGTACATCATTTCAAAATGCGGATTATTTCTGATTAATGAGTCAGAACCAGTTCTCCTGTAAGCAATAACATCCGGGTATCCGGCTGCGGGAGCAATAGCAGCCCATTTATCAGGATAAGTCGCTCCAAGATACCAGCTACCATGTCCACCCATGGAATGTCCGACAAGATAAGTACGAGATGGATCGGTTTTATAGATCTGACGAGCATTTTCCAATACTTCCAGAGCATCCATCCTGCCCCATTCTTCCCAGTTAAAACCAAAAGGACGACGGTTTGTGGGAGCTACAATATAAGCCCAGTCCTTTTGACGATAGGCTCTGCTCTGATTTGTAGCCTCTACTGAAGCCCCATGAACAGAAAGTACGAAAGCCTGATTTGCATCGGTTGACAATGACGGAGCAACACTGTAATACTGAACACTTCCATCAATTTTACTGAGGAAAGTTCTCTCATAATGGCGGTTAGTATCTTTCACATTCAATTTTATGACCATACGATCTATTTCAGCACCTGATTTATCACTAAGCACCAAAGTAGCCATGAGACTGTCAGCAGTAATTCGTTTTGCAGGAGCAGGGATCATGAATTTTATTTTCCGAACTCCTAATGCCATTACATCATCAGTTTGATAAACAATATTTTCACCGGTTTCAAGTGTACAGGAAATGTTAAGTCCTTTTATTGCATTTTTAGTGGCATTCATCACCCTTACAGCTCCCCACTTCACATCTTTCTCGCCTATTATAACTGATGGCAACGTCAAATCGTAATCCAAAAAATGAACTTCTTTTGCTGGAGATAAGATCATTGAACTGATCCTTGGAAACCTGCCATATGTGTAAATGAACTGATTCAAACCCTTTTTCAGATGAAAGGGGATTAAAGTCCAGGCATAGTCATAATGATCACCCTCGTGGGGTACTCCATTTATATATACACGGGTATGTCCCGTGGCATCCAGTAAAGCAATAACGTCCTCAGGCGAATCAAACTCAGTATATAGATAGCCGCGGTTGAGTTCCTCCCGGAACATACCGGTTGAATCAGCCTCAATATATTTCCACTTCAGAGGTTTAGTCTGATCTTTATATTTATCTCTTAATGTCAGGCCTGCAGCCGGTTTTTCAAGACGACCTGTGGCGATTTGCCAGAAAAGGATGTCCTGTCCGGCTGTCAGCATTCCAGGGATAATTGCGTCCTGTAGTAAAAGAGCCTCTGTAAACTTATGAAGTATAATACCTTTGTTAGTTTCCTCAGCTTTTTCCTTACCAAATATTTCAACAATATTACCGGCTCTTTGTGCTGAAAGCTGTAATGGAATTAGTACAGAAACACATAGTATAAAAAACAATGGTCGGAGAATACTTTTTTTCATGATTTTCAATTCAATTATTATGAAAACTACTTACTTTGTGTTCTCAAGAAAACATCTGCAAAATTAACAAAGGAGTTTGATTCATGTACAAAATACGCCCCATTTACCGAAAAACTTCAAACAATGTAAATTTTATTTTTCTACTTTTATTAATAATGTTGTTTGCTTCATGCAATCGCACTATTCTGCCAAAACAGGGAGAAATAATTGTTAGCTGGGAGGTAATAAGTAATGACTATCTTGAAAAGCCTGCTGTAAAAGTGGCTTTTGAAATTGAAAACAACAGCAAAATGACTTTAAACGACAAAAACTGGGAACTATACTTTAATCAGGCAGCAAGAACACTATACAAAACTGACAATGAAACGGCAAAAGTTGAACGAATTTCGGGTGATTGGTACAGAGTAGTTCCGGGAAAGGATTTTATATTAGACCCAGGAGATAAAACAAGCATTATTTATGAATGCAGTCATTGGTTTATCAAAAAATCCGATGCACCAGTCGGGCTATACTTTGTTTTTCATCAACCTAAAAAAGATGATCATATTCTTGAAACCAACTGCATTATTAAGCCTTTTGAACGTTTAGAGCAAGTTAACAGACACAACAATGATCATACTCCCCTGCCAACTCCCTCATTCTTATATGAGGAAAACAAAAAGCTAAGTTTACTAACGCCTGACAAGCTTCTTCCATTTGTTCCGTCTCCTGTTTCAATTTCCAAAACCGGCAACATAGTTTATTTTTCAACTCCGCTAAATATTTATTATGACCCTAAAACAGAAAGTGAAGCAGTACATCTTAAAAATATGCTTGAAAACATTCTCAAGGGAGATATTATAATAATGCAGGGACAATCAAACGAAACAAATGCAGTAGACCTTGTTCTGGATTTTTCTGATAATTCAATTGCTTACGATGAAGCCTACAAATTGGTTGTTGATAAAAACGCCAATATAAGAATTACAGCATCAACAAACAAAGGGCTCTTTTATGGAGTTCAAAGTCTTCTTGGTTTACTTCCTGTTGAGTTATTCTTGAATCCTTCAGATAATTTTCAACTTGAGGTTCTTACAATTAATGACAAACCACGTTTCGGTTATCGTGGTGTTCATATTGATGTTGCCAGAAACTTCCAGTCAAAGGAAATGGTTTTTAAGATCATTGATATACTGGCTTTTTATAAAATCAATACGCTTCATATACATTTAACGGATGATGAAGGATGGCGTCTGGAAATTCCCGGATTACCGGAACTTACTGAAGTTGGTAGTTTTCGGGTTCACACTGAAAAAGATGCCAACGCTGTTCATCCTTCATATGGTTCAGGACCTTTTGCACATAGCCAGGGTAAATCAGGAAGTGGTTTTTACACAAGAGGTGAATTCCTGGAAATTCTAAAATATGCTGCTAAACATCATATTCGTATTATTCCTGAAGTCAATTTTCCGGGACATGCAAGGGCAGCTATCAAAGCTATGGAAACAAGATATCAGAAATATTTAAAATCCGGTGATGAAGTGGCTGCCAATGAGTTCAGGCTCATTGATCCTGATGATACTTCAAAATACATATCTGCTCAGCTTTTTGACGACAACGTTGTAAACATTGCCCTGGAATCGGTTTATAATTTTATTGATAAAGTAATAGGTGGAATTGCAAATATGTATATAGAGGCTGAGCTGCCACTTAAAACATTACATATTGGCGGAGATGAAGTGGCTAATGGTGCGTGGCTCGGCTCACCCATAGTAAAAGAAAAAATTGACAAATCGGTAATAGAACGCGGAACAGCAAACCTTCATGCAGAATTCACAGCTAAAGTACTTGAGATTTTTGCTGAATATGGTCTGCAAATGTCAGGATGGGAAGAAGTTGGACTGATAAAAGACATTAACGGCAAATTCATACCAAATAAAAAATTTTCTGGTGGAGCTGTAATTCCTTACGTATGGAACAATCTGTGGGGGTCGCAGGACCTTGCTTATCGGCTTGCAAACAGTGATTTTCCGGTTGTTTTGTGCCATGTTGCAAACTTTTATTTTGATATGGCTTATAATAAAGATCCTGAAGAGTCAGGGCTTTACTGGGGTGGTTTCGTTGACACATACAACGCCTGGCATTACAGTCCGTTCAATGTTTTTTCAACTACCTTACAGGATCAGATGGGTAATAAAATTGATACTGAAGTTGAATATAAAAATATGGAAAGGCTTAAGCCTGAAGCCCGGAAAAACATCATGGGAATACAGGCTCAGCACTGGGCTGAGACCATTTTAAATCATAAGATTCTTGAATATTACCTCTTACCAAAACTTTTAGGACTTGCTGAATCTGCATGGTCGAAGGAAAGAATATGGGAAAATACTGATAATCCAAGCCTTAGAGAAAAACAAGTTGAAGATTCATGGAATGTTTTTGCAAACACTCTTGCACAGAAAGAACTTCCAAGGCTTTCAAAACTTTTCGGAGGTTTTAATTACAGGATACCTCCTCCAGGAGCTAAAATCATTGATGGAAATCTCTTTATTAATACATCATTACCGGGTCTCATTGTTAAATATACCGATGATGGTTCAGAAGTTGAGTTCAGCTCGAAAACATGGATTGAGCCTTTCGCTGTATCAGACAAGGAAATAAAGCTGAAAACATTTGATATATCGGGCAAATCGGGGAAGACTGTCATAATAAAACAATGAAACTTTTTTAAGCATTTTTAAATTAGAATATTTTTCTGAATTTAACTTTTTCAAAATCAAGCATAATTAATGAAAGAACCAATGTACACATCTAACTTTACTTCAGTTGAAAATACATTTTGCTGTGATATTGAAAGGCAATTTCCTGTTAATATCCCTTATCTAGTAGTTGCCAACTTTCCTAAACTTGGTTTATTAACAGCATTACGCTTTCTGGAATGGGTAAGCGAAAATCCTGAAGGAGTTATCAGCCTTCCTACCGGAAAAACTCCTGAATATTTCATTTTCTGGACAAAACAAATACTTGACAACTGGGATACCTCAGAGGGCAAAAAACTCAGACATAAAAACGGATTGATAATTGAGAAAAAGCCTGTTCTCAATGGTTTACGCTTTGTTCAGATAGATGAGTTTTATCCCATAAGTTCAAGTCAACACAACAGTTTTTATCATTATGTGAAAAAATATTACATCAAGGATTTTGGCCTTGATGAATCAAAAGGTTTATTCATAAGCTGCGATGCAATCCCATTAGCTGATGGCAAACATTTTACAAAGGTTTTTCCTAAGGGTATTGTTGATCTGAGTTTGAGGTACAGAGAAGCAAAAACTATTAAAGAAAAAATTCAACAGACTTCTATTTTAATGCTTGATGACTGGTGTACTAATTATGAACAGAAGATCAGGGAAATGGGAGGAATTGGTTTTTTTCTTGGTGGCATAGGTCCCGATGGGCATATAGCATTTAATACCCGTGGTTCTGACCATCATTCAACAACACGACTGACTCAAACCAATTTTGAAACTCAGGCAGTAGCCGCCGGCGATCTTGGGGGTATTGAAATATCAAAGAACAGACTTGTTATAACTATTGGGCTTGAAACCATTACATATAATCCTGAAGCAACAGCAATTATTTTTGCAGCCGGAGAAGCTAAAGCCCCAATGGTTGTCGATGCTCTTGAGAAGGCTCCTTCAAATATTTATCCTGCAACTGTACTTACCAAACTTAAAAACGCCCGTTTTTATCTTACTGCGGGTGCTGCAAGTATGCTGAAAGATTATGTACACCATTATTATACATCTACACCGTGGAATCAGGAAAAAACTGAAAGAGCAGTTATTGACCTTTGCAGAAAAATCAACAAGTTCGGTAACCATTTAATGATTGAAGATCTTAAAGAAGATGAATATTGCCGTATGATCCCTGACATTGACGATCAAACGGTGCAAAGTGTTATAGATTCTATCACAAAAAAAATAGAGCTTGGCACTTACCCGCTTGGCAATCAGGAGTTTTATCATACCGGACCTCATCATGATGATATCATGCTTGGCTTACTACCTCATATTCACCGACTCTCACGTAATGCAAGCAATCATTCCGAATTCGCAGTTATGACCTCAGGTTTCACAGCCGTTACTAATAAATTTTTAATTGAAGCGCTGGAGGACACACTTAATTTCCTTGATTCAGGGTTGATCCAAATGGTTGAATACCCCGACTTTTTTGAAAAAGGCTATAAATACAAACGCGATAAGGATGTATATCATTATCTTATGAAGGTGGCTTCAGGTCAGCCTGAAGAACGCCGTCGCGGGTTTGCCCATCGCCTGGTAAGAAATATTGTTGAAATATGGAATGTTAAAAATGTTGCTCAGCTTAGGAATAAGATAAATGATGCCCTCTCTGTTACACGAAACAGTTATGACGGACAGAAAATGCCGCCTAAGATACAAACGCTGAAAGGCATGATAAGGGAGTTTGAAGAAGAGCTTGTTTGGGCTTATTTTGGAATGACAACCAATGAAGTACATCATCTTCGTTTAGGATTTTATACCGGAGATATCTTTACTGAAAAACCCAATCGTGAACGTGATGTAGCACCAATCTTAGCACAACTTGAAAAAATACAACCAACCATAATCAGTCTTGCTTTTGATCCTGAAGGCAGTGGACCTGACACCCACTATAAAGTTCTTCAGGCAATAGCTGAAGCAGTTCGGGAATGGCGCAAGAAAAAAGATCTGAGTAATCTGAAAATCTGGGGCTATCGCAATGTGTGGTATAAATTCCATCCGGCTGATGCAACTCATATAGTTCCGGTATCGTTGAATGCTATGGGTGTGATGAGCGAATCATTCACAAACAGCTACCTTAGCCAGGTTGATGCCTCATTCCCAAGTTATCAGCTTGACGGAAAATTCAGTGACCTTTCAATCCAAATATGGGTTGAACAGTTAAAAAGCATACAATTATTACTTGGAAAACCTTTCTTCTATCAAAACGAAGACCCACGACTACGCACTACTCATGGTTTATTGTTTTTCAAGGAAATGGATGTTGATGAATTTCTTGCCTCTGCCAGAGAGCTTGAAAAATCAATGGAAGGCTAATATAACACAACTCACTGAATTTCAAATAACTCAGTGAGTGCTTTACTCTGTTCCAAGGATAATATTTACTGTTAGAACCGCATCAATAATATTGATAATGCCATCTCCATTTACATCAGCATTATCAGGGCAGAACGGGCTTGGATTCTGCATCATTATGAAATTAATAATAGAAATAACATCAAGTATGCTCACAATTCCATCACAATTAGCATCGCCCGGTAAAACAGCTGATATTAAAGTTGTTGCTGATGCTGTAATTCCTGTAGAGTAAATATTATTGTTTCGCGACCACAGTTTATAATAATATGTTGTTCCGGCATCAAGGCCAGTATGGCTGAATGTTGTATCAGCACCGGTGTAACATACTGTGCCGCCTCCTGAAATGGGATCGCCCGGGCTAAGGTTCCCGGCAGGAGTGCCAAATGTTTCATTAGGCGACCATGCAAGCAGGACATCATTACCATTAAAATTTTTGTTCCATTCCAGATCAATCTGAGAGCTGCTGACAGGATTAGCTGTAAAACCGTAAGGATTTGCCACTCTCAAAGAATCAAGATATTCAATTCTTGAGCCAAGCACCGGATCTTCGGTAACTGTGAGTAACGGAAGCCCACGCCCGTTACCAAGCCATTTATACTCAATATAATCCCTGTTGATAGCATAACCCTGTCCGAGAGTATCAACATAAATACTATCATATTCAGTAACATTTGATTTCAGCCTTAAAGTCTGAAAACTGCCATAGGGGGTATTTAATGTACCCCATCCATCAACAACTGTTACCCGCTCACGCTGAACGGTTATATGTCCAATACTTGGAATGGTCTGTGAAAGATTCGCATTTGAAGTCTTATTGTAACCTGGGTTCATAGGGAATTCATAAACCACATCAGCATTGGCAAATTTCAAAGGAAGTGGTATTCCGTTGATTATCAAACCAAGGCCAACATCTGAATATTTTGACGTTGTTTTATTAAAAAACTGATAACCATTTTCAATTTCAACACCAGGAATCAAACTTAGTTCATCAATTTCAAGAACAAGATTTGCACTTCCCAGAAAGAAAAGCCAGAAAATATTAGGAGTCTGATTCACAGTGATATAATTTGGCTCTATCTGCATCAAACTTTCCATATCCTGAAAATTCCATGTAAAATCATTACCTGTTTCCTGAAAATTATATGATTGCAAATCATAGGAAAGACTCACCGTAAACGATTGTCCTGCCGATGGCATATCTGCACTGGTTACAGTTATCTGTGCTCTTAAAAACAAACTGCAAAATAACAATACACTAATGGTAAACATCTTTTTCATAAGACTGGATTTTTAGATTTATCAATATTATTGATTGCAAAGTTAGTGCAAAAATATCTGGTTTTGTTTTTTCGATTCAAAAAACAAAGCATTTCCGTAAAAATCATCCATACAAAAGGCTTTTTCCTATATTTGCGCCTGAGTCCAATGTATAAATACTAACTACTGTTTTTATAAGTAAAGCTTAAACATATTATCTGAACCTGAATAATCTCAATAGCCAATCTAAAAAAACATAAATACTATACTCTATGATTAATGATAAACTTATTGAACCCAAAAGCATTGTTGTTGTAGGTGGTTCAAACGACATTACAAAGCCCGGTGGCAAGGTGCTGAAAAACATTATTGATGGTTCTTTTAAAGGAGCTCTTTATGTAGTGAATCCAAAAGAAACTGAAGTTCAGGGAATTAAAAGTTATTTAAAAGCTGATGACCTGCCGGAAGTTGATCTCGCAATATTGGCTATTGCTGCCAAATATTGCCTTCAAACGGTTGAAATACTGGCAAATACAAAAAACACTAAGGCTTTTATTATTTTATCTGCCGGCTTCAGCGAAGAAAGCAAAGAAGGAGCCATGCTCGAAAAACAAATTGTTGAGGTTATTAACAAGGTTGATGGTGTGCTGATAGGACCAAATTGTATAGGAGTAATGACACCACATCATCAGAGTGTTTTCACACTTCCTATACCAAAACTTGAGCCTCATGGTGCTGATTTCATTTCTGGTTCAGGAGCTACGGCATGTTTTATAATGGAAGCAGGTATTCCTAATGGTCTTGCTTTTTCAAGCGTCTTTTCAGTTGGCAACAGTGCACAAACCGGTGTTGAGGAAGTACTGGAATATCTTGATGTCAATTTCGATCCGGATAAAAGCTCCCGTATTAAATTACTTTACATAGAAAACATCTCAAAACCTCAGAAACTTTTAAAGCATGCAACTTCACTGATAAAGAAAGGATGTAAAATTGCTGCGGTAAAAGCAGGCGCCTCAGAAGCCGGCAGCCGTGCTGCATCTTCTCATACTGGTGCTATGGCTACTCCCGATTTTGCTGTTGATACTTTATTTAAAAAAGCCGGAATTATCAGATGCTATGGTCGTGAAGACCTTATTGCCGTAGCCTCGGTATTCACACTCAAGCCGCTTAAAGGTGAGAATATTGCTATAATTACACATGCCGGTGGTCCTGCTGTTATGCTTACTGATGCTCTTTCAGACGGAGGACTTAAAGTTCCGCATATTGACAATCCGGCAAGCAAAGAACTCTTAACAAAATTATTTCCGGGCTCTTCTGTTGCCAACCCAATTGACTTCCTTGCAACTGGTACTGCTGAACAACTTGGTATCATTATGGATTATGTTGATCAGAAATTTGATGACATAGATGCAATGGTAGTAATTTTTGGAACTCCGGGATTGACGAGGTTATTCGATGTATATAAAGTTTTGAATGAAAAAATGCAATCCTGTAAAAAACCGATTTATCCGGTGCTTCCATCTGTGCTTACTGCTGCTGAAGAAATTAAAGAATTCATCAGCAATGGCTATGTTTTTTTTCCGGATGAAGTAGTTTTAGGAAATGCTCTTTCAAGAGTGTATAAAACGCCGGCTCCTGCTTCTGTCGGTCAGCGCAATCTTAATATAAACAAAGAGGTTATACGAAATATAATTGATTCAGCACCTGAAGGCTATCTGGAACCTGACAAAGTACAGGCATTGCTTGATGCAGCCGGAATTCCAAGAGTTAAAGAAGCTGTGATCAACACAAAAGCTGATGCAGTAAAAGCTGCAAATGATATTGGTTTTCCATTGGTAATGAAAGTAGTAGGGCCTATTCATAAATCGGACATGGGTGGTGTGGTATTGAATGTTAAAACCATTGCTTCAGTTGAAGAACATTACGACAAACTCATGAATATCGAGGGTGCTACAGGTGTGTTGCTACAACCAATGATCCATGGAAATGAGCTGTTTATTGGATCTAAGCATGAACCATTATTTGGGCATATGATAGTGTGCGGATTGGGAGGCATATTTATTGAAGTACTGCGCGATATCAATGCAGCCTTTACTCCGGTTTCATTTGATGAAGCCTCTGATATGATGAAACAATTAAAAGGCTATAACCTGTTTAAAGGTCTGCGTGGACGTCCGGGAATAAATGAAGAGATATTTGTTGAAATCATCGTAAGACTCTCACTTTTAATTGAGTCAGCACCTGAAATTATTGAGATGGATCTAAACCCCCTGCTTGGAACTCCTGAACATGTAACAGCAGTGGATGCCAGAATTCGTATTGGTAAACAAGATGTATAAAGAGCAAAGCCCTGTTATTAAGAATCCGTAACAATAAAGGCTTTAATACTTTATTATTTTCATGCTTTTTCTGTATGGATGCGTATACAGTTCAGCCAGGTAATATCCTGCAGGCAAATGATTTAGATTAATACTCAGTGGCTGTCCATTGGCAACTCCATTTTCTGAAATAAGCAATTTTCCGTGTAAAGAATATATATTCAGGATATAGGGTGTATTTATGTTAGGATTTTTGAAACGAATTTTCAATTCATCTTTTACAGGATTATTGAAAATAAACCCGGCATCAGCAATTTCAAGTATTCCACTTTCAACCGGTGTTTGATCAATAGCCAGGCTAAGCAATACCGGCAAATGATCAGAATTATTATAGAGTGCCAATAATACATCCGGCGGAACTGTTGTATTTTCAGGAGGATCGGTAAGGGCTTTATTAAAATGCAATCCATCCTGACCCATTGTTCTGTAGCTATCTTCAACATATTGCACCTTATTATTACCCTCTAGAATATCTATTGAGGCAAGAATTAAATCAAATCTGTCATCAAGTCCGCCGCCTACATGACATCCACTGTTACGATGTGTGGATTGCGTATGATAAGACGCAAAAAATGGATTTTCATGCCAGTTACCTAATTGATCAACAGGGTCATAGAACCGAAAATCAAAATCGGAGTTGAACAATAATGCCTGCATTGCAAGTTCATTGACAGTATAAAAATTAAAATCACCCAGAATTAGAAAATTTCCTGGACGGCTGTTAATTTTCAACCAGGCTGTAACATCATTGATCTGATTTCGCCTGGTTTGTTGATCGCTGGCTGAACTGCCGGCCTTCAGATGAACAGCAATACAATTTATAAAAGCAGTATCTCCATTTAAAAGATCAGGTGAATTATAATATAAAGTATAAAGATTGATATCTCTGACTATCGAAGCTATAATATGCTGGGAATATAATGCCAGTCTTGAAGTATTATAATACATCATATTCATGATGTTAGAGTTTGAAATATACTCACTCGAAGCCCGGGCATAAACCCTGTTGCTAATCCTGGCAAAAACCGAATCTATGATCCGCTGATGATAATAGGAGTTTCTGCTCATTTCATTCACAACAAATATATCCGGAAGATCATGTTGTAATATTGTGCGTAGATATAAATCCTTATCATCAGGGTGATTATTGTGTTCGTTACAGAAACCAGTATGCTGCCCATAATATAACAGATTGCTTACCATGACACGTATAGTGTCCTGTGAAACCGAATGAAGCCAGATAAAAACAGTAAACAGTGTTATAATAAGCTTTTTAAGCATTATTCAATATTAGATTAAAAAAGAAAACTTCTCAGTTCACTCACTTTTGCCACCGGCACAATTTCAATTTTCAGTTTTTTAATATCAATGCCTTTGAGGTTATATCTTGAAATAAATATTTTCTCAAATCCAAGTTTTTCAGCTTCAGCTATACGTTGTTCTAGTCTGTTAACTGAGCGTATTTCGCCTGAAAGGCCTACTTCTCCCGCAAAACACATCTTCTGGTTCAAAGGTTTATCATAAACCGATGATAATACTGAAGCTATGACAGCAAGATCAATTGCAGGATCATCCACACGTAGACCTCCGGCAATATTAAGGAAAACATCTTTCGAACCAAGATGAAATCCAAGTCTTTTTTCCAGAACTGCCAGCAACATATTTAGCCGCCTCTGATCAAAGCCTGTAGTTGATCGCTGAGGTGTTCCATAAACTGCTGTACTCACCAGAGCCTGGATCTCTACAAGCATTTGCCTCATTCCTTCAATTGTAGCAGCAATTGCAATACCGCTGATTGATTCATCGCGTTGCGATAATAATATTTCTGACGGATTATTTACTTCACGCAAACCTTTATTTGTCATTTCGTAAATACCAAGTTCTGAGGTAGATCCAAACCGGTTCTTCATCGAGCGGAGTATTCTGTACCCATAATGCCGATCGCCTTCAAACTGCAACACTGTATCAACAATATGCTCCAATACTTTAGGACCAGCAAGCATTCCATCTTTGGTAATATGGCCTATGAGCACTACGGGTGTATTGGTCAGCTTTGCATATTTCTGCAAATATACAGTACATTCGCGAACCTGTGATATACTGCCTGCACCGGAAGAGATAAGATCTGTAACAAGGGTTTGAATTGAATCAACGATCAATAACTGAGGCTGAAATTCAGAAAGATAAACTGCCAGATTTTGTACCGAAGTTTCATTGTATACATAGCAAAGCGGATTATTCATTCCAATGCGTTGAGCTCTCATCATGATTTGCTGCTGACTTTCCTCTCCTGACACATACAACACTTTTGTATTATCCATATTTAGTGCTACCTGCAACATCAGTGTTGACTTTCCAATTCCGGGCTCCCCTCCTACCAGAACAAGTGAACCCGGAACCATACCTCCACCCAGAACACGATTGAATTCAGCATTTTGGGTGTTAATTCTATTTTGTGCTTCAGGTTGAATTTCAACAATTGATACTGGTTTTCCTGCCGCTTTTATTTCATCTCTCTTTTGCCAGGCTGGCTGATTATCATCACGCTGAATTACCTCTTCTACGTAGGTATTCCATTCGCCACACGAATTACAACGCCCCATCCATTTAGATGACTGGGCGCCACAATTCTGACAAAAAAAAGCTGTTCGTGTTTTGGACATGAATTTAGTTTATGATTTGAAAGTTTCGTTTTAACCTTTCAAATTCATTTCAGGCTGTAAAAATAGAACTTTTATCTTTCTATTTTTTTCAATTTCTCAATAAAAGCTGTTGTACTATATCCTGGCAGCAGGTCCACAGTGATTACCTGTCCGCCATTTTCAAGTACAATATCATGCCCTGCTATCTCTTCAATCTTATAATCATTTCCTTTAACAAGAACGTCAGGTTTTATAGTACGAATAAGTTCATAGGGCGTATCCTCACCAAAAACTATCACTCCTGTAACAAATGATAATGATGCCAGTATCATAGCTCTTGCATGTTCATTATTCACAGGTCTGTCTTTTCCTTTAAGCCTGCGAACCGAATCATCACTATTCAAACCAATGAGAAGTATATCGCCAAGGTCAGCAGCTTTTATCAAATAATCAATATGTCCTAGATGAATGAAGTCAAAACAGCCATTAGTAAAAACAATCTTTTTTGCTTTAAATCTCCAAAAAGCGAGATATCTTTCAAGCTGCTCAGGATTCAATATTTTTTTCTGAATGATTTCTAATTTTAACATTAAATGGTTTGTTTTTTCTGGTTAAAAAATATGCAAACGAAAATATTGCAATAAAAATGATTAAAACCAGCTGACTTGCATGCACCAGCACTGCAAACGACGCTGCTGATTCTGATACTATACCGAAAAGTTCGGTTAATGTTTTAGTAACAATATAATGATAAGCTCCAATTCCAGCCGGCACAGGTATAACAAATCCAAGAGTACCCATCATCAGCAGAGTGGTTCCGTCAATAAGTGTAAGATGCTCGGTTGCCTGTAATGCCCTGAATGGAATATACGACATCAAAAAATACATCCCCCATATAATCAGTGTATGAGCCAGAAATGCTTTTTTTCGCCTCAGCTTCATAATGCTTGTTATTCCTGCCAAAAAACCAATAAATAGGTCTTTAATCTTGCGATAAAAGGTTAATTTCCTGATATATACCATACTGAACCTAAGCAGAATATAAAAAAGGATTATAGCAAGTAAAATACCTAATCCAAGAACTGCGATTAGCCAAGTGTTTGAAGGGATTTTTGAAGTTAAGGGAATCCAGATCAGTGTTTCAAGAAACTCACGCAAAAAACCAAACTGTGCTATGATAACCACAAAAGCAATAATTGCCAGACATAAAAGATCAAAGATCCTTTCGGCAATAACGGTTCCAAAAAGGCTGTTGAAAGGTATGTTCTGACTACGGTTCAATGCAGTGCAGCGTGCTACCTCGCCAAGCCTGGGGAAAATTATATTTGCAAAATATCCCATAATGGTTGCATGAAACGTTGCGGAGGGTTTACTACTATAACCAAGTTCACTTATAAGAATACCCCAGCGAATTGAACGACTTACAAGAGCTATAAACCCAGGAATAAGCGATAACAGGATCCATGTATATTTTGCGTTCTTAAATTCTTCGACAATAAGATTAAGATCAAGTCCTCTAAGAGCAAGATATAATAAAACTAATCCTACTGATAGGAAAAGCATATACTTTAAAACTGCCAGGACCTTCTTTTTCAAAGCCTAGTGAAGTTTATTCCTGTCATCTGGAAAAACAATAACAGGTTTTAATTTGGGAGCTTCGGAAGCAGGAACTATAGCGTAAGCAACAATTATAATTATGTCGCGAGGTTGTACTTTACGTGCAGCAGCACCATTTACAATAATATCACCTGATCCTCGCCTGCCTTTGATGACATAAGTCTCAAAACGTTCACCATTATTGGTGTTGAGCACATTAACCTTTTCATATTCAATGAGATCAGCAGCATCCATCAAATCTTCATCAATGGTTAAGCTACCAATATATTGCAAATTAGAATCGGTAACTGTTGCGCGATGTATTTTCGATTTTAAAATCTCAATTTGAATCATGGTGCAAAATTATGAAAATATCATCATATTATCTATCAAACGAACTCCTACAATAAATGCAGCCACACATGCAATTACCTGCTGACCTTCATGCCATTTTTTAACAGGAAGCATAGTTTCAGCGTCAACAATACTGAAGTATTCAACACTCATTCCCGGAGCAGCATTAATTTGCTGAATAGCCCAATTTTCACATTCCTTAGGAGCTAATTCAGAAGCTTTTTCTGCTGTCTGTTTCAAAGTCCGGTATAAAACCGTAGCAATTTCTTTTTCTTCCAGGCTCAGCCTTTCGTTTCTTGAACTCATTGCCAGACCGGAAAGTTCACGCATTGTTGGACATGGCACGATCTCAACCGGAATATCATGCATTCTTACCAATTGCTTAACAATAGCCAGTTGCTGATAATCTTTCTCTCCAAAATAAGCCCTGTGTGGAGTAACAATATCAAACAATTTTTTTACAACAATTGCCACTCCGTTGAAATGCCCCGGTCTGAATTCACCTTCAAGAATCTTATCAAGATGACCAAAATCATAAACCGTTTCTTCTTTTTCACCATACATTTCATTCACTGAAGGGATAAAAACCAGGTGACAACCAGCTTTTTCAAGCATTTCAATATCCCGCTCCTCAGTTCGTGGATATTTTTCAAGATCTTCAGCATTGTTAAACTGAATAGGATTAACAAAAATACTGCAAACAGTAAAATCATTTTCCTTGTACGAACACTCCTGCAATGAAATATGCCCGGCATGCAAAGCTCCCATTGTAGGAACAAAACCTATGGTTTTTCCGTCAGCTTTTATTTTCTCAAGTATGGCTTTTGTTTCTGATATAGTTCTGACTGTTTCCATTCAGTTCAAATTAAATAAAGATTATTTTATCAAAACACCAGGTTAATGGGATCTTCAGTAACGCCGGATAAACAAATTGATCTCAGAACACAATGAAAAAACTCCTCTGAATTATTTTTCCAAATCCTAATAGCAGAATACTACGTTGAAAATATTTGCTCTGTATGGTTTTTAGCATCAACCTTAGTAAATATTTTCTCAATCACACCATTCTCATCAATCAGGAATGTTGTACGATGAGTTCCATCATATACCCTTCCCATCATTTTTTTAGGTCCCCATACGCCATATGCAGTTACGATCTTTCTTTCTGTATCTGGCAATAACGGAAACGGAAGGTTATATTTCTCAGAAAACTTTTCGTGAGATTTTAAACTATCCGTGCTTACGCCTACTATTTTGTATCCTTTCTGAAGCAATTCGCTGTAATTGTCACGCAGATTACATGCCTGAGCTGTACATCCGGGTGTATTGTCCTTTGGATAGAAATAAAGAACCAATTTTGAACCTTCAAAATCATTCAGATTTACAATATTTCCAAATTGATCAGTGGCTTCAAATGCCGGAGCTTTATCGCCGGGTTTAAGTGTTATCATAAAATTTTGTTTATGTTTTATTAATAATGATTAAACACTCTTCTTACCTTTTTGTTTCTCAGTATCTTTTCCTGATCTATTGTTCTTTTCATAATATAGGCAAAAATCAGCCAGTGGGCAGATTTCGCATTTTGGTTTCCGCGCAACACAAATATATCTACCATGCAAAATCAGCCAATGATGCGCAATAGATATAAGGTGTTCGGGAATATATTTCACCAGTTGTTTTTCAGCTTCTAACGGAGTCTTTGCATTAGATGTCAGACCAAGGCGCGCAGCAACTCTGAAAACGTGAGTATCAACAGCTAGGGCAGGTTTATTATAAATTACAGAAGCTATTACATTAGCTGTTTTCCTGCCTACACCAGGAAGTTTTTGTAATTCATCAACATCATCAGGTACAATGCCATTAAAATGTTCAAGCAACATTTTTGCCATACCTATAAGGTTTTTTGCTTTATTGTTTGGATACGAACAGCTTTTTATTACTTCAAAAACCTCTTCCTGCGAAGCTTTACTCAAAGCTTCAGTATCGGGAAACAATTTAAAAAATTCAGGAGTAATGATATTGACCCTCTTATCAGTACATTGAGCTGAAAGGATAACAGCCACAATGAGTTCATAAGGATTTACATAATGTAGCTCCGTTTCAGCAATAGGCTGATTTTTTTGAAAATAGTCAAGAACCAAATGAAAGCGTTCTTTCCTGGTAAGTTTGCTCATTATTCTTTGCGGTTTGAGCTAATAATAAAATTCAGCAATTATGTTCCGGTTATAATTTTTAACAGGGTATTGATTCCTGTATTCTATTAATTCAGGATCAAATAATAATTGCCAATATTCTTAGTCTTAACAACAAACAACGCTGCTGAATATGCGAGAATATTATTCAACACCCAGCAAGGGGCATTGTTTTCATTCTCGCCTTGCTGTGCACTGGCTTCAGAGGCATTTTTTGTTGAGAAAATTTCAGAAAAAGTTGGATAAAGAGTAAAAGTTTGCTTCATGCAACACTGATTAATTTAATAATAATCAGCAAACGGAAACAAACCTCTAATTATTACATCTAATCTGAAAAAAATTCTTCACAAAGTAAGAACAATATCTTTTTTATCAATCAGCTTACGCAGATTGATAAGTGCATAACGCATACGACCCAGAGCGGTGTTGATACTAACGTCAGTATGCTCAGCAATATCCTTAAAACTCATACCTGAATAATGCCGCATGATAAGAACTTCTTTTTGTTCGGGTGGCAGATGCTCAATCAGCTTGCGGACATCTTCATGAATCTGATCAATAATCATCCTATCTTCAATTGAGTCATCAGTAAGCCTTAAAGTGCTAAAAATATCAAAATCTTCATTTTTGTTTTCAACAACGGGCATACGTTTTGCTTTACGATAATGGTCAATTATCAGATTATGGGCGATACGCATCACCCACTGAATGAACTTACCTTCCTCCTTGTAAGAACCTGATCTTAGAGTATTAATCACTTTTATAAAGGCATCCTGAAAAATATCATCAGCCAGGTGTTTGTCTTTTACAACCATAAGTATGTATGCAAACACGCGGCTCTGATGCCTGCTGATCAAGTGTTCAATGCTGGAATGATCACCATCCAGATAACTGCTTATTAGCTCCTGATCGCTAACATGCTGGGTATTCATATAAACCCTCCTTTTTTTATGTTAGTTAAAGAAGCGTAGAAATGTGTCTATAGAATTCCTCCTATTATTTTAATGGTGATCAATTTTTAATTTCAGGGCGCAAATATACAACTGAATTTTATAAAAACAACAATGACATGTCATTTTTTTTCACTTTCTGTTAATATTTTAATCTTTTTTTGATTGAAAAGCCTGAAAAACATTCTTTTTTATGAATTTGAAACGCTATTGTCGCCGTTTATCAAATCTCTTATAACAACCGATGCACAATAACAGCCAAAAATGGCAGGCATGTATGAAATAGTTCCAACGTTTGATTTTTTATTTTTTTCAGACTCATCTATTATTATTGTATGACCAGGAACAGGTTCTGACGAAAAAACAACTTTAAACCCACTGGTAATTCCTTTCCGTCTTAAACGTTTTCGCAGATCGAAAGCCAGTTTACACTGATAACTCTCCGATATATCGCCAATTTTCACCAATGATGGTTCCAGCTTACCACCTGCTCCCATGCTGCTAACCAGTTTATGTTTATTCATAAGTGCATAATAAACAAAATACAATTTTGGCGAAAGAGTATCAATAGCATCTACCACATAATCAAAAGGTTGGGAAAGTAAATCTATAATAATCTGATCTTTAAGATAATGATTAAAAACATTAATATCTATATCCGGATTAATATCCAGCAGTCGGTCAGCCATAACCCTGGTTTTGGCAATTCCTTCACTGCTACTTAATGCAAGTATTTGTCTGTTCCGATTACTGGACTGAATTTTATCAGCATCGGCAATGGTGAGTGTGCCAATACCTGCCCTGCAAAGCATCTCAGCAACCATGGCACCCACTCCTCCAAGCCCGGCAATAAGTACATGGGCATTATTCAGTCTTGTCAATGCGGCATCACCAAGCATTAATTGCGTTCGTTCCTGCCAGTTCGATTGCATAAAAATAATATTTCTGAATTATGTTGTAAAAATACGATATAATCTTTTTTGGTCTTCTTAAAAAAGCACAAAACGCAAAAATATAAAAATAGCCATGATATTATGATTGTCAGCTCTCATAGCAGGAACTTTCCATAGCAAAGGCTCAGAACATCATTTTTAATTACGCAGGTATGATTTTTATTTGCACCTTTGCACTTCCATTTTAAAATCAAAAAAGAAAAATTATGAAAAAGATCATCATTATTAGTCTGATAGCTTCTTTATCAATTAATTTAAATGTATTTGCGCAAAAGCCCGGCAAAAAACAAGATAATGAACCCACAAAACCAGCATTTGAATTAAAAACCAAACTCGACAGCATCAGTTATATAATAGGAACTGATGTTGCCTTTACTTTGAAAAATAATGACATGGATTTAAATGCTGAAATATTTAATCAGGGTTTTACTGATGCCTGGAATGGACATGACACTATTTTTACACGCGAACAGGCTGAAGCCATCATGATGAAATATGGTTCTGAAATGCAGGCTAAAAGAGAAGAACAAAATGCTGCACGATATTCTGAAAATATGGAAGCAGGAAAAAAGTTTCTTGAAGAAAACAAATCTGCTGAAGGTGTGATAACTACCGAAAGTGGGCTGCAATATCAGATATTGGAATTGGGAGACGGCGATAAACCCCTGGTATCAAATAAGGTAACAGTTCACTACAAAGGCACACTATTGAACGGTACTGTTTTCGACTCATCGTACGACAGAGGCAAGCCGGCAACGTTTGAACTCTCACGTCTTATTCCCGGATGGACTGAAGGCATACAGCTAATGCCAATGGGAAGCAAATTCAAGTTTTTCATTCCTTCTGAGCTTGGATATGGCAGCAGGGAAGCTGGCACAATTCCTCCACATTCGGCACTGATATTTGAAGTTGAATTGTTAGGAATTGAATAAATCGCAGAAATTCTGCCTTCTTTGTAACTTAGATTTCACATAATGATAATATCTAATCCGCTGAAAGATATTCTGTCATTATAGTAGCGGATTACTATAATCCAAGATTCTTTTTAAGTTCCTGAATATTTGAAGGTTTAGCTATAATTATCCCATCCTTCCCTAACAGAACCATTGTAGGAGTAGCATACAGGTAATAATCATTTGCGATTTTGCCATCCCATGCCTTATAATCACAAATATTTGTCCAGTAATTCTTAAGCGCTTTGTCATCCATCCTGTTTTTCTTTAAGATTTCCTGATAATCCTCTTCTTCATGATCAATAGAAACTGAAACTACCTGTAGCTTGGGATTATTACTATATCCGACATTTAACTGATCAGCTAATTTTTTAATTTCGGGAAGAATGACATTACAATGCGGACACCAGCTCGCCCAGAAAACTATAAGGATGTGCTCAGCTTTAGATTTATCAAGCTTAAAATCTTTATCATTTATATCCTTTGTATTTATATCAGGTGCTTTATTGCCAGGAGCAAGTTTCCGATAACCTTCAATTCTTCGCTGCAGCTCACCCGCCCCCTGATCTGAGACGCAGGTTTCGTCCACCTGATAATGTTCGGCAATATGCTGAAGGACCTTTTCAAGCCCAATCTGCTCAAATCCGCTAATGGTGTATTCAAGCAGATAATTATAAACCACAGGTTGCACCATAGCCAATGGCAAGAAATTATCGGTAGCACGAATAAACTCAAGTGCCTGCTGTTCCTGATTAAGCTGTGGATTCCTGTAAAGCATGATATATGACAGAACTTTGCCGGGAAAAATATCTGTTCTCAACAGCATAGTATCAGTGAAATCAATGTTTTTAAAGAAATTCCTCCTGAAAAGGTCTCCGCGCTCTTCTGGTGAAATGAAAGGGTTTACATGCGGAGGTTGATCTGCATTGATGTATGTTTCAAGCAAAGTTCCTGAAAACTCTGAACTAATTTTATTGATGACAATATCACGCTCTCCCTGTAACAAATTGAATTCCTTTATTATTTCAGGATAAAAACGCTCGTCTTTTGGATAAATACCCATAAGATGTTCAAGAATTGAAAGTCTGCTTTCAAAATTTTCTTTGGTCCTGAAATAATTATACCATGCTGCATTGATCTCTGAATTTTCAAAATGGATGCTATCTATAAGGAAATCAATATCAGTAGTAAAACTTAAGTTATTGTCAGTAACGAGAAAATCGAGAAGTTTGCTTTGTTTGCCCGGATCTATTCTAAGGCGGTATTGCCCGATTGGCAGCATTTCATCAAGGGAAATTGTAAACGAACCATATTTGTCAGTTTGTAACTCTTTAATCTTGATCTCCTTATGTCCATTAAGCCGTATGAAAACAATATTTTTCTCTATCAGTCCTGATATTATACCATTAAGAATAAATTTTTCATTTTGCTGGCTTTGAACATCCTGGATGATCAAAAAGCCCAGCATTATAATCAGAATACGTAAAAATGATTCTCTAATTTTCATGCGGCTAAATTAACAAATAGCTTTTTATTGACAATAACAATTGGCTTTCAAAGCTTCTAAAAGCTCTATTTATTTTCGTTTTTAAATATTTTTATGAAAAAATTTAGTCTTGCTCTATAAATGCATGTTTAAATATCAGTAATAGTAAGTTCGGGTATTGCAGATTCGGAAAAAAGTTGTTTCTTTGCAGGCTTATTTTCAAAAATTTATAATTAAACATTTTTATTTTTATGCCAACAAAGATTAGATTACAGCGTCATGGTAGAAAAGGTCGTCCGTTTTACCATATTGTAATTGCGGATGGTCGGGCACCACGTGATGGAAGATTTATTGAGAAGATTGGCGTTTACAATCCTCTGACAAAACCTGCTGACATTGACCTGGATTTCGACCGCGCATTGTACTGGTTGCAAACAGGCGCACAACCTACTGATACCGTTCGTACCATTTTTTCGCACAAAGGAGTACTTTACAAATTACACTTACTTAATGGAGTAAAAAAAGGTGCTTTGACTCCTGAACAGGTTGAAGAAAGATTTTCGACATGGCTTGAAGAGAAAGAATCTAAGATTAGAAGAATTATCAGTGATCGTGAACTACAGGAAAGAGAAGAACTGAAGAAAATTAAAGAACAGGAAAGCAAACTTAATGAAGCCCGTTCTGCTGAAATTGCGAAAAAACTTGCTAAACAAGCAGAAAAGGAAGCTGCTAAATTGCAGGAAGAAGCTGAAGCAGCACTTGCAGAAGAAGAACAGGCAGAACAGAGTGAAACTCCTGCCGAAACAGAGAAATCTGCTGCTGAAACAGAGGAAACTCCTGTCGAAACAGAGAAACCTGCTGCTGAAACAGAGGAAACTCCTGCCGAAACAGAGAAACCTCCTGCCGAAACAGAGAAACCTCCTGCCGAAACAGAAAAACCTGCTGCTGAAACAGAGGAAACTCCTGCCGAAACAGAGAAATCTCCTGCCGAAACAGAGAAACCTGCTGCCGAAACAGAGGAACCTGCTGCTGACTAAAACTTTGAAAGTATTTTTTATCATTGAAAAGGCTACTGTGTTCAGTAGCCTTTTTTTATGGTTAGCCAATTCTGAAAACAAATTTTCAGAAAAACATATACCTGGTTCACAAAATCATTTTGTGATTAAATCACTGTGAAGTTTATTATTCGCTAAATTACACTCCGCCCTACTCTGTTTTTTTCATACAGAAATTTTCATAATTAGTCTTGCCGCTATCATTCCCCATTTCCATTGCTTTCTTAAAATCACTGCAAGCTTCATCATGTCTATTCAAATTACGGTAACAAACACCTCTAAGGTTGATCAGTGATGAATTTTTCTGATCAAGTTCCAGTGCTTTGTTGGCATCAGCCATGCTCTTTTCATATTCCTTAAGATAAAAATAAGAAAAAGCTCTTAGCTGGTAAGCGCTAACATAATCCGGAACTTTCTCAAGAAATTCATCAAATGATTTAATTGCCGGAGCGTATCGTTTTGCCTGAAAATGTCTTGCTCCCTGATTATAAATATGTATATATGGCTCAAGGTTTAGTTTTTGGTCAAGATATCGCTGTTGCTTTTGGATAAGAGTATCATTCTTGTAATACTTAATTCCGTCTTCAATTATCTCTTTAGCCTTTTCAAGCTGATGATGCTTAATATAATGATTGCTTGCTAATATATAGGCTTGTTTATCTTTCTTATTTTTTTCAAGATATTTATCGTAATAAGCTCCCGCCTGCAAAGAATCACCTTTTCTGTCAAGCAATGTTGCAGCCAGATGTATATTTCTAAAATAATTAGGTTTCAGCAAGGCTGCTGCTTCTGAGTAAACTAGTGCGCTATCATATTGTTCCATTTTTTCGAACGCCATAGCCATAAAAAATTCTCGTCTGGCATCCCAGGGACTTGACATATCATATCTGAGAACATCAATTGCCTCCGGGTATTTCTTATCATTTATCAGATATCTTGCCTTAAGTGTGCCAATTGATTCACCCCAGATGCTTACATTAGGAATGAATGGAAAACCGGCTATAATCTTATCAGATTTTTCTTTTAATTCACCACGCATAATCTCCTGATAGACAATTCGCTGATTTTTACAAGATATGAAATTGACATACAAAATATATGTTGATGCTGCTAAAAGCGAAAAAACTAATGGAAAAACCAATATCTGTATCAAGCCTGGAATTTTGTTATTTGTCACGGTTTGAGCATCACCAGTGCTGGCAGAAGCTTTCTGTTGATAAGCCGAAGCTATGCCTACAGACACAAAGATGATAAAGAGAGCCAGGATCTCCGGTCGGTCGGCAGGGAAATTAAAGAAAGCATCTACACTATAAAAAATTATACCGGCGGCAGAAATAAAAAAATAAGGTGTAAGTGAATCATCATCCTCCCCGCGCTTTATATAGTTTCGAAGAAAATTCCAGATAATGAAAATAAAAATTGATAAGAACAGTAAGCCTCCAATAATGCCTGTCTCTGTGGCAGTTTCAATAAAATCGTTATGGGTTTTATACAAATATATAAATCCGGCATTCTTCTGATTCTCATGTTTTAATATCACTACTTTCCAGTTACCACTGCCCACTCCAAGTAAGGGTTTTTCTTTAATAAGATCAAACGACCATCGCCACGCATCCAGTCGCAATGAACTTGCTGTTTTAGGATCTTTAAGTGTTGATACCTGTTTGACAACTCCCTGAGTATGACGACTATGTGTTCTAACTTTGGGATAAAAATTCTGTTGTATGAAAGTAAATGAAAGATAGGCAACTAAAAGCGCACTAACATAATTACCCAGCAACCATAAAGCCGACCTTTGTCTCTGTCTGAAAAAAACAATTAACGTATAAGCAATAAACACAAGTGACAATAATGCAAGACCAAGATAAAAGGCACGGGTAGCCATAAAAAAGGTAGCAGTAATACCAAATGCAAGCGCAATCCATCCAAGCGCTTTCAGATAACGTTTTTCAAACACCAGTAGCCAGATCGCAAACGGCAGTTTAACATAAATTGATGATGCAAGGATATTTTTATTTGAATATACTGTTTTGATGTCAGTAATTGCCTTGACTGTGCCCTCAATAAATTTATTGATATTATAAAAAACCGAAACTGCGTCAAAGACCAGCAAACCCACCATCACATAAATAATAATCTTTGCCAGCCTTATATTATACATTAAAATGACCGAGAGATTGAAAACCGCCGCAAAAACTGTAAAGACTTTACAAAACTGCAACACTGATTCCAGCAGATTTACTGATTGAGTAAACGACAACAGAGAAACTACGAGAAACAAAGAGTAGGCTATCCCGATCTTTTGTGTAAAGAAGCTACTGACAAAAACCTTATTGTTTTTCAGATATCCGTTTGCAACAAGAACCCCAAATACTACCAGATTCAGCAAAGCCGTGGCAGCAAATTTCGGCGTGTTGGTATCAAGCGCCATTAAATTAGGAGTAAAAGTAGGAACAATAATATATAAGAGAATGATTATCCCAAATAATATTTCAATAAGTTTAACTCCAGGCTTTTGTGAAGCTGGTTTGTTTCGTTTTTTAATGGTTTTTTTCATGATCCTGATTTTTAAAGGATGCTAAGTCAGTTTTACTTCGTCTTTTACTTTGTAATCCAAAAGCCATTGGAAATAGATCGTAAGCAACATTTCATAAAACAAAATAAAGGTCCATTGTTAATAAATTAAGCCTGTTGATTTTTGAGAATATGCTCTTTCAAAACCAACAAATCTTTATTAGATCAAGACTTCAGAATGGCAAAACTACAAAAGTGAATTTAAGAATCCGATATTTTTGAGAATTATATTAAGTGAAGAATGCTAAATAAAGGTTAAAATCAAACGAAGATGTACAATCACATCCGCCTTATATTATTAATACCCAGGCGGTTCTGACAAAACATAAAACTCTTTCAAAAAATATACTTTTGAAGTGTTCCATTATTCCAGAAAGGCAAAGACATTGATACCCCAATTTTAAAACAATACTCTATTGATTCGTCCTGCCCTATTGAAATAAGTCGTTTTGTATGCGAGAATTTTGAAATATAAGCTTGAATGTCATATTTAGCAAGCTGCCATAAGTCATAAGCCATAAAAGTTTCATCGCTGTTCATTAAAAAACTCCCTTCTTGAGCCAATGATTCAGCTAATGCACCTGCAAAAATCACATCTTCCAAACCAATAAGATTTTCCCACCCGGCACAAAGCACCAAAACATCTTCAGACCTTTGCAAAAGCCAGTCTTTCAATATCGTAAGGTTAATGAATGCGCCGATTACAGTCAGATTCTCTCCGCATGCCATCTGTATTGCCTGTGTACCATTAGTGGTAGTTAATACAACAGTTTTCCCTTTAATTTCATCTATCATCATTTCGAATGGCGAGTTACCAGCATCAGCAAAATCAAGTTTAATTCCTCCTCTCTCGCCTGCCACAAAATATCCCTTACTTTGATAGTCCATAGCTTCCTCAACAGTAGCCACCGGAATCACTTTTTCAGCTCCATAATCAAAAGCGGTACAGATGGTTGTACTTGCTCTTAGCACATCAACCACCACAATAACCTGAGCGCGATCAGTCCGGAAATACTCAAACATAGGAAGAGCAGGACATACCTCAATTATCCGCTGCTTCATAATCAAAAAAAATGTTTGCAGAAAGAAATTAAGCCTTGTAAAATGGCAATTTAACTACTTTAGCCCTTACCGGTTTATTTCTGATAATAATATTTATTTCGGTATCTGGTTTTGAATATTCGGTTTTGACATAACCCAATCCTATACCAATTTTCAGTGATGGCGACATAGTTCCTGAAGTTACTACGCCCATAATATTTCCCTGAGTATCAGCTATTTCATAATGCTGACGCGGTATTCCATTATCAATCATTTCAAACCCGACCAATTTCCGGGGAGTACCCTGTTGTTTTTGTTCAAGTAAAGAGGCTTTATTAATAAAATCCTTATAATCAGTAAATTTTGTTATCCAGCTCAAACCGGCTTCTAATGGTGAACTTGTTTCATTTATATCATTACCATAAAGACAGAATCCCATTTCAAGGCGAAGAGTATCGCGGGCAGCAAGCCCAATGGGTTTTATGCCTTCTTCTTTTCCGGCTTCAAAAACAGCATTCCATATCTTGTCACCATCTTTATTATCGAAATAAATCTCGCAACCACCGGCACCAGTATAGCCGGTAATTGAAAGAATCACATCTCTCACTCCTGCCAGCGTAACTTTTTTAAAAGTGTAATACTCCATCTCAGTAATATTGTCCGGTGTAAGTTTCTGAACAACTTCAATAGCTTTGGGTCCCTGAATAGCAAGTAATGAAAACTCATCAGAAGCATTATACAATTCAGCGCCAAATTTATTGTTTGCATTAATCCAATTCCAGTCTTTCTCAATATTCGAGGCATTTACCACTAAGAGATAAGTCTCGGCATTAAAACGGTAAACAAGTAAATCATCAACTATACCCCCCTGATTGTTTGGAAAATATGTGTACTGAATTTTGCCATCAGTAAGTTTTGAAACATCATTTGAAGTAACCCATTGCAACAGATCAAGAGCTTTTGGACCTTTAACCCATATCTCACCCATATGAGAAACATCGAATACTCCAACGCCTTTACGGACAGTTTCATGTTCAACATTTATGCCTTCATACTGAACAGGCATATTATAACCGGCAAAAGGAATCAATTTAGCTCCTAGAGCTTCATGAAATTTTAGAAAAGCAGTACTTTTCATAACTATATTTTTTTAATGTGAATAATGATATTAGGTTTGGGCAAAAATACTAAAATGTTCAAGTAAACCACACGAATTGAGTAAAGATATTAAATGATCCATCATACGGAAAGTGTAAACAGGTAAAAGAAGAGAAATCAGCAGATACAATGAACCATGAAACCATAAAATGATTAAGAAATAGTGCATAGGCTGTTTTCAAAAACAAAACAATTCACTTTTTCAAGTGACACAAATACAAACATGGTTTTTGAGATCCAAGATTTTACAGGCAAACTACATAATTAGGATAATACAGGATCAACAATGATTTCAGCTCAGAACCCATTAAAATTCCGGCTATTATATTCGCAAAATTAGTTTGTACTTATTTTATCAGTACTTACTACTTAACCCCGAGCCAATTAAATTATGGTCTGAATAATTACGAATTTAGTAATCTGTAATAACTATAAACTACAAAAGTAACCAATAAAATTCCGGCTTCCCATCTGTCAAGAGTTCTACGCTTACCTGTAAACATTGCTAAAAAGAGAAAAACAGTTCCAAAGCTTAAAAAAATCAGATCCCTGTTAAAAACCAATTCATAATTTAAAGGTTTGATTGTTGCACTGACTGCAAGGATCAGAAGAATATTAAAAATATTGGATCCTATGATATTTCCTACAGCAATATCAGCATTCTTTTTTATAGCTGCAACCATTGAAGTGGCGAGTTCTGGCAACGAAGTGCCGGCTGCAACAATGGTAAGGCCTATTATTTCCTGACTAATACTCATAGATGTAGCAATCTTTACTGCGTTATCAACTACGAGTTTTCCACCGCCAATCAGTGCTGTTAATCCTCCGGCAATTAAGAAAAACAGGATGTATCCGGCTACTTGCTTTTTCTTCAGTTCAATGCTTACCTTAACGGTTCGCATCTGGGTAAAAATATAATACAAAAAACCCAAAAAGAACGCAAAAAGTATAAGTCCCTCAATACGTGACAGATATCCTATTCCTGAAATATTTACCATAAAAAGCAATAGTAAAACAGCAAATAATGAGAAGGGTATTTCCTTCCAGGCTGTGCTTTTCTGAACTGACAAAGGAAGTATCAATCCGGAAATACCAAGTATTAAAAACAAATTGAAATTATTACTCCCGATAACATTTCCAAATGCTATACCCTGATAACCATCAATAGCAGCAACTATATTAACTACGAGTTCAGGAGCTGAAGTACCAAAAGCTACAACTGTAAGACCAATGGCCAGATCAGATACATGATACTTTTTAGCAAGTGCCGAAGCACCATCAACAAGCCAGTCAGCCCCTTTAATGAGCAAAACCAGCCCTGCTACAAGAAGTAAAACAGAGTATGACATTAGCTTGTTGTTTTTATAACCAAAGAAAGTGAATTGTTTAACAGAATTAAAAAGCAAAACTAATTCTTAGTTCCAATTTAACGATGCTTTAACCTTAAAAATTGCTGTTATCTTTCAAAACACAAGAATACTAGTTCAATCAAAGAGTTTTTTTTAATTCAACAGTGTGGCATACCTCTTTTAATAACCATGAACTGAAAAAAGATACAGAAAGCAGATTGGAATAAAAAAACTACTTTTGTCTTTTATCCGGTTATTAGACCGACCAGGCAAAACATTTCAAATTTTCAAAACAGGATAAAGATCAAATCATTTCTTTGAATAAATTATGGCAAAAGGAAAAGAAAGCAAACCCCATATAGGGATTTTTGGCCGGCGCAATAATGGTAAAAGCTCTCTGATAAATATGCTTGCAGGGCAGGAAGTTGCCATTGTCAGCGATATTGCGGGTACAACTACTGATCCGGTAAAAAAATCAATTGAAATTTCAGGACTTGGTCCTGTGATTATGGTAGATACCGCTGGAATTGATGATGCCGGAGAACTTGGGTACAAAAGGATTTCGCGATCACATCAGATACTGGGTAATCTCGATCTTGCTATTTTATTGGTTTCAGGTAATCAATGGAATGAGTTTGAAGACGACCTTGTAAAGAGATTCATTGAAAATGATGTCGTTTTCTTTGTTTTGCATAATAAATCAGATATTGAAGCTGCAAGTCCTAAGTTTGTTCAGGAAATAAGCCAAAAATTCCAGACCGAAGTTATTGATTTCAGCACTCATAACGCAAATACCCAGCAGATTGATGAGTTGGTAGACATTATCAGAAGGCTCATGCCTGAATCGGCGCTGCGTATTAAATCAATTGTAGGCGATCTTATTTCTCCTGCTGATGTTGTATTGCTTATCACTCCCATTGATATTGCCGCCCCTGAAGGCAGACTGATACTTCCTCAGGTTCAGGTTATACGCGATATTCTCGATCATGACGGCATTGCTGTTGTAACAAAAGAACATGGGGTTGGGGAATTCATTAAACGCATGAACCCAAAACCTGCATTGGTAATAACCGATAGCCAGATATTTAAAAGTGCTGGTGCAGAAGTGCCGGAAGACATTCCGTTTACCAGCTTTAGCGTTTTGCTGGCACGTCAGAAAGGTGACTTTGAAAATTATTTAAAAGGTACCCCTCATCTTGCAAAACTTAAAGAAGGCGATCGTGTACTGATTCTGGAATCATGCACTCATCATGTTTCATGCGAGGATATTGGAAGGGTGAAAATACCAAACTGGCTTAATAACTTCACAGGAAATAAAATAGAATATGAGGTAGTTGCAGGTCTTTCAGCACTGCCACGGGATATACATGATTATGCAATGGTTATTCAGTGTGGAGGATGTGTGATAACACGCAAACAGGTGATCAACAGGCTTAAACCTGCAATTGATGCAGGAATACCGGTAACTAACTATGGAATGGCAATAGCTTTTATCCAAGGTATTTACGACCGTGCAGTAGCTCCGTTTATGAAAAAACACAATTGAAACTTTATAACAGATAATGCAATACAAGGCATAGCCTCAGTATCACTTCTGACTAGATCAAATTCTGAATCAATTAAACAATATATTTAACATGAATTTTATAATTACTGGTGCCGGAAAGGGAATAGGGTTCGAAACCGTAAAACAGCTAAGTAAAATACATAATACCCGAATTCTTGCAATATCAAGGAATGTACAAAAGCTTAATGAACTGGCAGAAGAAATCAATCCTCTGATTTCTGAAATAACACCATATAGCTTTGATATTGTCAACGGCAGTATTGACAATAATTTATTACCTTTCATTAAAGAACTTGATTTCAGAATTGACTGCCTTTTCAATAATGCTGGTGCAATTGTAAACAAACCATTTGCAGCCTGTGATACACAGGATTTCAATACTGTAATTAAAACCAATTTGGAGGCACCATTCCGACTCATCAGAGATTTGCTTCCTTTTATTAATGAAGGGGCTCATATAGTTAACGCCGGAAGTATGGGGGGTGTACAGGGAAGCGCCAAATTTCCAGGTTTAGCGCTTTATAGCGCCAGTAAAGGAGCCATAGCTACCCTCACCGAATGTCTTGCCGAAGAATTGAAAGAAAAAAAGATTAGTGTGAATTGCCTTGCATTCGGAAGTGTACAAACCGAAATGTTTTCAATGGCATTTCCCGGATTTGATGCTGCACTTAAAAGTAACACAATGGCAGAATTTGTCAGTAGGTTTCTAATTGATGGACATAAGTTCTTTAATGGCAAAATCCTTCCGGTATCAGTATCAACACCCTAATAAACGAGAATTGTAAGGTTCAAACAAAAGACAGATCATTCCAGATCAACCAGGATTCTTCTGCCTGTATATGCAGCATTTCCAGTCCATTAATTATAGTGGCACCCTGTTTTCTGCCCGATCCAAGAAATGCAGTTTCAGGAGGATTATAAACCATATCGAACATGAGATGACGGTCGCTAATTAAATGATAGGGCAACTGAGGCTTTGCATGAATATCAGGATTCATACCTAACGGAGTGGCATTAACAATTATCGTATGTTTTTCCAATATTTCATTATCCAATTCATCATATCCTATCTGAAACCGGCCCAATGGATTTCGGGATACATAAACATATGAAATACCAAGTTTTGAGAACACCCATGCAGCAGCCTTTGAAGCTCCTCCGGTGCCCAAAATAAGAGCTGACCTGTGATGAGATTTCAGAAATGGTTTTATTGAACGCTCAAACCCAACAACATCACTGTTGTAGCCATGCAAACTTACCTTAGAACCGGTTCGGATAATTCTTACAACATTCACTGCATTAACCTGTGCAGCCACAGGAGAAATAAAATCCAGATGTGAAAGAATACTTATTTTATAAGGTATGGTAACATTTAAGCCTAGCAGTGACGGATAAATCTCAGGCAGGCTTTTTAAAAGACTTAGATCTTTAACAGGAAATAACTGATATTCAGCATCCTGAATTTTTTCTGCCAGAAATTTTTTATCAAAATATGATTTGGACCAGGAATGCCCCAACGGATAACCTATAAGACCAAAAAGACGATTCACAATAATAAACTAAACTGATTTCTTTTTTGCTGTCCATTCAATCAGCCAAATGCTCAAAATTCCAAGAACAATGAATACCACAGCAAGCATCACCTCACCCGAGAAGCTGTCAGGTAGTACCAGCTTATATCTTGCAACCACAGGCATTCCTTTTTTTATTACAACCTCGCCAAAAGTGTCAGTAACAAATATTTTATCTTTCCATGGCCAGATAATTATCAGCGAGCCCAAAATAAATCCGGTTAGCAAAGCTATGGTTTGATAACGAAAACGCCGGAAAATCCATGATAAAAAATGTGAAAAACCTATCAAGCCAACTACAATGCCAATGGCTGCAGGAAATAAGATATCTATGCGTAGCTGATTTACTGCTTCGATAAATATCAACTGATAATTGCCCATAAGAATAAGGACAAATGAACCTGAAAGTCCCGGAAGTATCATGCTGCATACGCCTACAACACCACAAAGGATAAGGTAAAAAAAGTTCTCATTTCCTTCGGCAGGACTTAGAAATGAAAGCGAAACAGCTATTGCTGTTCCAATCAGAAAACTGATTATTACATAAGTATTCCAGTTCTTTATTGTAATCCCGATAAAATATACCGAAGCCAATATCAAACCAAAAAAATATGACCATATATATATTGAATGATATTTGAATAAATACTCAAGCAGACGAGCCAGACTGAAAATTGCAATTAAAATTCCAACACCAACCGAAGCCAGAAAATATAAATCAGTGTGTTTGACAAACTCTCTGAACTGCCCTTTAAATAAAAGCCTGAGCGTTTTAAAATCAAATGATTTTATGGAGTTAATAAGTCGTTCAAAAATTCCGGTTATCAGAGCAATTGTACCGCCGGACACACCTGGAATAACATTGGCTGTACCCATCCCGATGCCTTTAAGCATAAAAACAAAATATTCCTTCATAAAAATTATCTAATTGCGTTTTCGGGGCTTTTTCTGAATCTCGTTACCAACGTTTTCCAAGATATTTATAACTTCAGTATCTTCGAGCATGTTTGGAGCATAGGGAACAACCTTTGCATAACTGTCATAATCCAGATGCAAAGCATTCTCAAACAACAGGAGTGCCTCTTTCTTCATACCTGCAATAAAATTATAAGCAGAAAGGCGAAATAACAGTAATGGATTGTCAGGAAACTTTAACAGTGCTTCATGAAGGATCTTTATAGCTTCTTTTGTACTTCTGTTTTCCTCAACCAGTCTGGCATAATCCAGATAAACTTCAGGATTTACTGAACTACTGCTAATTATCTTTTTATAGGCATTTTCGGCTTCCTTAATACGATTTGCTTTTGCCAGTATGCCTGCCAACACATAGATATAATCCATATTATTCTTCTCAATTGATAAAGCTTTTTCAACACTACGAATGGCATCATGGTGATTACCAAGCTGACCATATGAAACACCCATTACAAGCCAGGCATCGGCAAATCCCGAATCAAACTCCAGAGATTTCAAAAAAGATTTAACTGCATCGGTATGATTATTTAGTTTCTGATAACAATCACCAATATAAAAATAGGTAATTGCATCAGGTTTTTCATATAGAAAAGTCTGACGGTAAAAATTAATTGCTTCAAGGTACATACCCATATTGGCATACGAATGTGCCTTGTTAAAATATGAAATAGCAAATGTCTCATCAATAGCAATAACAAAATCATAAGCCTCAATGGCTTTCTCATAAAGTTCCACGGCATTGTACATCAGGCCGAGATTAAACCATGCTGCAAGCGAATATGGATGTTTATCAAGAAACTCAGTATAAAACTGTATTGCCTCATCATACTGGTTCAAAGATTCAAAGCAAAAAGCCAACTCATAAATAGGTGTATCATCTTCTGGTTTATTGCTCAGAGCCTTTTTAAAATACTTAATTGCAAATTCAAAGTTATTCTGATTTTCAAACTCAAAGCCAATATCTAAACAAGTTTCAGCTAAGAATTTAGTTTCTTTAATTGCTTTACCGAACTCAATATCAGCTTTTTCAGGCATTTTCTCCCGGCTATAAATTAGGCCTTTTGCCATAAAAATCTCAGAATTATCAGGCTCAATGAATTCTATTTCAAGAATTATGCGTTTAGCCTGATCAAGTTTATTTTCAGAAATCAGCAAATATGCCTTACGTAACAATATCCCGGTATAATCCGGATAATGATCCATAGCATAGTTTACAGCCTGTTTTGCACGAACTGTATTGTTTTCCTGGAAATAATAATCTATGATATCCTCGATTTCACCAACATCGAAAAAATGATAAACATCCTTATCTATCATTTCTTCAAACTTGGAAACCAATTGGTAAATCTCATAAAAATCAAAATCGTCTTCTTCGTCGAACATATTATGATAGTATCAGTATTTTTATCGAAACTGCAAAAGTACTAAAAAGATGGGCATCAGAAGGTATGGCAATATTGTTTTCAATTCAATTTATATCTCATATAACTTTCGTAAGTTCAATAAATAACAACTGAGAATGCCATTATAACAGAAAAAGCAATGGCGGTGTGATTTGAATTATAAAAAACTCTACCTTTGCCGCAACAATAAATATAGTACTAACTTTCATATAAACATCAAATTATGCCACAGATCTCAGCTAAAGGGCGTATGATGCCCGAATCACCCATCCGTAAACTCGTTCCTTATGCCGATGCTGCAAAAAGCCGCGGTATTAAAGTTTATCATCTTAATATTGGGCAACCTGACATAGAAACTCCAAAAGTAGCCCTTGATGCAATTAAAAACTTCAATCTTAAAGTTATTGCATACAGCCATTCAGCCGGTATTCTTTCATACAGAAAAAAACTAACTGAATATTACAAAAAAGTAGATATTAACATTACGCCCGACGAAATAATTGTGGGTTCCGGAGCTTCTGAAGCATTGCTTTTCACACTTCAAACCTGTTTGGACCCAGGCGAAGAAGTCATTATTCCAGAGCCTTTTTATGCTAATTACAATGGATTTGCCATCAACTCAGGAGTTGTTGTAAAACCTATTTCATCAAGTATTGAAACCGGTTTTGCTCTACCTCCCATTTCAGAATTTGAAAAAGCTATTACCCCAAAAACCAAAGCTATACTTATCTGTAATCCAAACAATCCAACCGGATATCTTTATAATATTGAAGAATTAAAAGTGTTGCGCGATATTGTTATAAAGCACGACCTGTATCTTATAGTGGATGAAGTTTACAGAGAATTCTGCTACGACGGCGAACAGCATACTTCCATAATGCATCTGGATGGTTTGGATCAACATGTAATTTTAATTGACAGTGTATCAAAGCGTTATAGTGCATGTGGTATTCGTGTTGGATGTATGATCTCAAAGAACAAGGAAGTAATGCGTACTGCAATGAAATTTGCACAGGCTCGTTTAAGCCCGCCTACCCTTGGGCAGGTTGCAGCGGAGGCAGCAATTGACACCCCCGATGAATACTTTAAGGATGTTCTTGATGAATATCATGCCCGCCGTGATATTGTTGTAGAAAGCATAAACAACATGCCTGGCGCTTTTTGTCCTAAACCACGCGGTGCTTTCTACGCAACAGCTCGTCTGCCTATCGACGATGCCGATAGATTCTGTCAATGGTTGCTTGAAGAATTTGAAACCGATAAAAAAACGGTAATGCTTGCACCTGCAACAGGATTCTATTCTACACCAGGAGCAGGACTTGATGAAGTGAGAATAAGTTATGTACTGAAAGTTGAAGATTTAAAAGCAGCTATGCATTGCCTGGCTGAAGCTCTTAAAGTATACCCCGGAAGAAAGTAAACATTCCTGTCGCAAGTTTTGTTATATAGCATTGTCTAAGTTCCGGCAAAACAAATTTCAGTAAAATGAAATTCGCCTGTTGGAAATTAAGTTATCCATTTATTTTTATCAAAATTTATGAAAATCAAATTTTTCATCAAGCCCCTTTTACTCGGAACTCTCATTTTTACTATGCCTGAAATAATGGCACAACAACGGCCTGCAGGCACCACAATGGGGGCAGATATGAATATCGGGACTCTTCGTGGAAAACTGACTGAGGCTTATCAGTCTCATGCCATAGAATATGGCAATGTTATTCTTTTCAGGCAAAAAGACTCCGTAATGGTCAATGGTACTATAAGCGGACCTAAAGGCGATTTTGTACTTGAAAAAATACCAGTGGGAAGATATTATGCTGTTTTTCAATTTATTGGCTTTGAATCAAAAACCATTTCCGATTTAACATTTAACCTGCGCAATACAGTGATTGATCTGGGAGAGATAAAACTCAGCGCTACTGCTACATCATTACAAGGTGTGGAAATAACCGCCGAACGAGATATGATGCTCGCAAATCTTGACAAAAGAGTAATAACTGTTGACAAAGATCTTACCGGAATTGGTGGCACTGCTGTTGATATTATGCAGAACATACCCTCAGTAACAGTTGATATTGAAGGTAATGTAAAACTTAGGGGCAGCAGTAATGTTCTTATTCTGATTGACGGCAGGCCTACAGGTTTGCAGGACCTTAGCAGCTCTGATATCCTCCAGCAAATTCCTGCCAATACTATCGAACGAATTGAGGTAATAACTAATCCTTCAGTCCGCTACGACCCTGACGGAACATCAGGGATTATAAACATAGTACTTAAAAGAAGAAGCCTTGAAGGGCTAAATGGTATGATACAAGCCAATTACAGTCCTCCTGACCGTTTCAGCAGTGGTATTAATTTGAATTATAGAGCCGAGAAATTCAATTATTCTGCCAGCTACGATAACAGATTAAGCAATTTTGAAAGTAAAAGCTGGATGGAACGAACCACCACCTATAACGAAATGACTACTCTGCTCAACCAGGATGGACAATACAACATGAATATGCGTATGCATCTTGGAAATCTTGGATTTGATTATATGCCAAACCGCTACAATACATTCTCAGCAACAGTTCGTTATCGAAATTTCTTAAATAACGATAATGGCATGTTGTTTAATAAAACATATTCCGAAGATAACACTTTGTTAAGACAATTTAACAGGGGCTCAGAATCGGAACGTACAATGAAATCTTTCAAT